>Ga0210239_100005_pt1 | contig 249931 bp, 233 predicted proteins | sample ChrtobMetP5a_0mM_FD_155451 | JGI IMG/M metagenome (GOLD analysis project Ga0210239, IMG submission 155451) | Chrysochromulina tobin associated microbial communities from unialgal haptophyte culture, Seattle, Washington, United States - P5a_0mM | ecosystem: Host-associated > Algae > Haptophytes... | reverse complement strand
GCCGCCGCCGCCATTGCCGGCGTTGGGTTCGCCGCCAGTGACGCCTGCACCATTTGTTGCATAGCCAGCGCCGCCAACGCCGGTCCCGGAAACGCTCCCGCCCGGCCCTTGAACACCGCCGCCGCCGCCACCGGCATTGGAACCGACAATAACACCGCCGTTGAACGCCAAACCGCCGCCGCCGCCGGGACCAGCGCCAGGGAATACAAGCCCGCCTATGCCACCATCGGCGCGACAATTCTCAAAACGCACACGATCGAGCGTGACTGTGGCTGTCGCCGTAATGCCGTTGACGAACAAGCCCGCGCCAGCCCCAAGCCCGCCGCCGCCGCCCCGCTGGGCATTGCCGCCATCGCCGCCCTTAACGGCGACATCGCGGATTAACAGGTTCCTCAAAGTAACCGTGCCGACATCGACAAAGAAAGCGCGGAACTTGTTAGTGGTAACCCCCGGCGCATTGCCCGCGATGATCACCGCGCCATAGGCCCCCCCATCGATGATGAGGTCTTGGGTAATCGGGGGCAGGGGCCCGCCTAAGGTTATCGTGCAAGGTGACCCCACCGTGCAGCCGGGGAAAGCAATGGTATCCGCGCCTGCAGCGCCATTGGCGGCTAGAATGGCCGCGCGAAGATCACCAGCGGCCCCGGCTCCGGTTCCGGCCAAGCCACCCGAAGCGGTATCCGTAAACACGGTCACGTTAAACGTTGCGGCCAAAGCCGGTGTTGCTGCCAGAAGAGCGGCTGCGGCCACACTGGCCTTCAAAAGACGACAAGTCACAAACTCTCCCAAACAGCACCCCAGTGCATGGAAGCCGCATCACAAATTCAGATTGCAAGCAAGCTTATTCGGTTACCAATGATGTAATTATACGGCGTTGGGCAAGTATAATGTGGGGTGCTCGTGCCGCCCCCACCGCCTCATGGTCGGGTCTGTCCCGACCACCCAGCTTCTTGATGCAATGTTTGCAATTGGTCGCGCCCCATTCCACCCACCCACGCCGCAAACTGGATCCCGCGGGCAAGCCTCCGGAGCAGGCTGTTGTTCCGCCTATACCGCTGCCAACAAAATCGCGGCCACATTCTCAGGGGCAGTCACCATCGCGTCGTGGCCGGTGGTTATCTCGGCATAGTGCCACGTCGGGTCGTTTTTCACCCGAGCGGCATGGAGCGGAAACGCGCTTTGCGGCAAGATCGGGTTGGTACACAGCACATAGGTGCGCGCCAAACCATCAGAGCCGCCACGTTCGAGACGCAGCGGTTCGGTCCAGCTTGGAAGCGGATGAGGCGTTAGCCGTCGCGCGACCCAAGCGGTTGCTTCGACGTCGGTTTTCGGAATGCCAAGCAATTCAGTCGAAGCCACATTCATCCACACCCCATCCGGGGCCAAAAACTTGATCGCCGCTTGGGTGGCCGGGTCGTCGAGCGGTTTGGAGTTGGGGTTCTGGCTGAACATGGTTTGGCCATCGCTCGGCAGAGCGGCATCGAGATAAACCACATGGCTGATCTTTTCCTTCAGCCTGTCCACCACGCCCGTTATCACCATGCCGCCATAGGAATGACCACACAGAACAAGGCGATCCAACTCCTCAAACGCGATGGTATTGACCACATCTTGGATGTGAACCGACAAATTAGGCACGGGCTCGCGAAGGTGCGACCGCTCTCCCAAGCCGGTAAGCGTCGGCGTGAATACGCGGTGCCCTTGCGCCTCCAAAAGCGTGCGCACATCGCGCCAGCACCAGCCGCCATGCCAAGCCCCATGCACCAGAACGAAGGTTGTCGGCTTGGCGGGCGCTTCCTTGCCCGCACGCGCCAGCGCGCTACCCCCCAAAAGGCTTGCTGCGCCGACCCCAATCGCTGTGCGCCTATTCATCAACCAACCCTCCAAAACGAAAAACGGCCGAGCATTGCTGCCCGGCCGCCTTGTTCATCCTTCTATCCCGTCCAAGCCTAGTAGGTGTATTTCAGGCGGAACGTGATGCGGCGTGGGTCGTTTGGATAGCCAACGCCCAGCAGCGACGAGGTGTAGTAATAGGTTTCGCCGCAATTGGTGCAGTCAAGCGAGGCTTCCCAGTTCCGGCTTTCAGAACGGTAAGTGATATTCGCATTGAACACGGTTGTCGGGCCAACATCGGAGAAGCGTACGATCCGACCGTCGGGGCGGGTCACACGGCCGGTATCGTTGGACGTTGACGTCCAATAGTCGTCCGAATAGCTGACGGCACCACCGAGCGAGAACTCGCCGCCTAGTGCTGGCGCAGGAATGCGGTAGGCACCGCCGACGCTGTATTGAGCATCCGGGTAACGCACTGGAATGTCACGATCGGTAACGCAGCTCGCCGCCGTTGGGTTGGCAACGCAGCTTGGTCCCGGTGTCGTGTTTGAGTATTCCCCGTTCGAGAAGGTCAGCGTGCCAAACACGTCAAGATATTCGGTTGGCGCTGCGGCAAACTCAAACTCGATACCCTTGGCGGTCAAATCGCCAGCATTGTTGGTCACGAAGGAAATCGCGCCGGTCACAGGGTTCGGGAACCCTGAAAGAAGCTGCAAATCCTCGATTTCGGAATAGTAAAGGGTCGCGTTCAAGCGGAACAAGCCGTCAAACCACTCGGTCTTTGCGCCCAACTCATACGACCAGATTTGCTCAGGCCCAAACGGGCGGGACAGAACGGCGTTGTTATCGCGACCATTCCAACCACCCGATTTGAAGCCGTTAGTGACCGAGGCGTAAACCAGCTTCGAAGCGTCCACTTGGTAAGACAACACAGCTTTCGGGGTGAACTTAGATACCGACTGGCTCAGCGGAATCCCGAAATTGCGCATGTTCGCGCTGGTCGCCCGGTTCGCCAACGAAGGCGGTGAGGGGATGAAGCCAGCGCCCCACGAACCACGGTTTGCATCCAAAGTCTCAACCGACTTCTTCTCGTCGGTATAACGGCCACCCAGCGTCAATTTGGTCTTTTCGTTAATCTTGATATCGCCTTGCGCATAGATCGCCATAACTTCGGCTTCGTTCAGCAAGACTTTTGACCCGAGGATCAAGCTGCCGGGGCTCGCCGCGCCGCCACCAAGCGCGAAGGAATCGATCGAACGTGTCTTGTTGTCCTCTTTCAAGTAGAACAAGCCAGCGACCCAAGTCAGGCGGTCTGTTTGCCCGGAAAGTTTGATTTCTTGGCTGAATTGATGGTTGGCGATCTCGTTGCCAATCACATAGCCGCCGCGTGGGCTGGCGCCGTTAAAGAAGTCAATCGCAAAGCCTTGACCCGTTGAACGGTAGCCCGTGATGAAGTTGATCGAGCCCCAAGCCTGATCCCATTGCAGGTTGGACGTCACACCGCCTGAACGAATGCGCGAGCAGTTTGCGCCTTTGCCGGCAATATAGTCATCAATCGGGTTGTCACCGCATTTGATCTGCTTCAAGCCGGACTGGCTGGTATAGTCATTGGCGGTTGCACCATTGCCGATGGTTGCTTTGTCGAGATCGGTATAGTCCGCCGAAATGTCCCACGTGATCGCGTCAGTGAACAGAATGCGGGCAGCGGCCTTGAAGCCATAACCCTCTTCGCCATTGAACTTGGTCTTAAGCGTGGTGTTGTCCACATAGCCGTCGCTCTGCAGGTAGAAGCCTGAGAACTTGGTCAGGATTTTTTCGCTGAACGGAACGTCCACCGTCGCGCGGAGTTGCAGGCGATCATAGGACCCAAGGGACGCTTCCAAGAAGCCACCAAACTCCGTGGACGGCTTACGGCTGATCACGTTGATCGCCCCGCCTGTCGTGTTCCGGCCAAACAGAGTGCCCTGCGGCCCGCGCAGCACTTCAACGCGCTCGACATCAAACAGCGAGAAATTGTTTACCGATTGGCGCGCGATGTAGATTTCATCGACATAGGTCGCCACGGGCGCATCAAACGTCGCAACCTGCTCAGTCGAGCCGAGGCCGCGCATATAATAGGAAACGGCGCCACCGGTGCCGGTGTTCAAACCGCCCGTCAGGCCCGGGGTGAAGCGTACGAGGTCAACCGTGTCGCGAATGCCCGCGGCCTGCAATTGAACAGGCGAAAACGCGGTAACCGAAACCGGCACGTCTTGGGCGGACTCATTACGACGGTTTGCCGTAACGGTGATGACTTCAAGCTTGCGCGCCGTCGGCTCGGATTCTGCCGTTTGCGCTTGGGCAAAAGCCGCGCCAGCGGAGAGAGTAAGTGCGGCGGCGGAAGCGCCGCCCAAAATCATAGCCTTGAGCGACTGAGGTAGGGTTCGCATTCTGAAACTCCCCGAATTGACCATCCCCAAGATGGGGTGTGACAAGATGGTATAGGTCTATACCAATCAATTTAGGAGGCAACGCAGACATTAGCGGAATGTCCGGACAAAAGTGTGTTGCTGAAAATGTGTTGCCAGTTTGCTGCACTTTTAGGCGCTTACGGAGTGCGACGCCTAAGCCTTTAGAGGTTATCAGGTCGAAAGTGCGCCTTTAGTTTCCAATTGGCAGAGCCATTTGCGCGGGAAAACCATGCGATTCCAGCCGTTGGCATATGGTCGAGCAACGCTCGGCCTTCGCGGGAGCGCGCGCCATCGCGGTCGTCCATCAGCAAGGTGCAGGAAAGGTCATGCAAGCCGGGATCGTGGGCAATAACGATCACAGCCGTGCCGCCACAGGTTTCCGCTGCCGCGCGATAGGTTTCCGGTGCTGCCAAATAGAGGCTTCGGGTAATCCGCTTTTCAGCGACTGGGAAATAGCGTGCGGCTTCATCCCACGTTTCAGTCGCGCGCACAGCGCTGGAGACCAAGGCAATGTCAGCAACAAACCCCGCATCCGCCAAACGCCTTGCTTGGGTTGCCGCTTCTTGATGGCCACGCTCAGTTAGCGCGCGCTGAAAGTCGTCTGGTGCGGCGTCTGGGCGGACGGCCTTGCCATGGCGGAAAAGAACGAGATCGCAAAGCATGCCGCGCCGTGCCCTAGCCCGCCGCAATGCGCAAGATGGCAAACGCAAAGCGTTCGCTTCTTGACCAAATCGCTTGCCCGCCCCTTATGCCCCGCAGCGGCGATGAAACGCCCTTGTAGCCGTGTGAGTTGAGAATGAGTGACCGGATTGCCCTTGCTGCTGCCGCTAAGGCGTGGCCGTTTGAACAAGCACGCTTGATCCTTGAGCGGCTGAACAAAGCGCCAAAAGCGGGCCCTGTGCTGTTTGAAACCGGCTATGGCCCATCGGGCTTGCCCCATATCGGCACTTTTGGCGAAGTTGTCCGCACCACCATGGTGCGCCACGCCTTTCACGAGCTTACCGGCGGCACAGTTGAAACCAAGCTGATCTGCGTGTCCGACGACATGGACGGCATGCGAAAGGTGCCAGACAATTTTCCCAATCAGGAAATGCTCGCCGCGCATTTGCAAAAGCCGCTAACCGTCGTTCCAGACCCCTTTGGAACGCATGACAGCTACGGTGCGCATATGAATGCGCGGTTGCGGGCATTTCTCGACGGGTTCGGCTTTGACTACGAGTTTGCCTCTGCCACCGCGCTTTATCGCGAAGGGCGCTATGATGCGATGCTTTTGCGGGCGCTCAAGAAGTTCGACGAGATCATGGCGGTGATGCTTCCAAGTCTTGGGCCGGAGCGCCGCGCGACCTACAGCCCGTTCTTGCCGATTTCGCCGACGACGGGCCGCGTCCTTTATGTGCCGATGAAGGCTGTGAATGCCGCCGCCGGAACCATCACGTTTGAGGATGAAGATGGGACAGACGCCACTGTATCCGTCACCGGCGGGACCGTGAAACTGCAATGGAAGCCGGATTTCGGTATGCGGTGGGCAGCGCTTGGCATCGACTTCGAGATGTTCGGCAAAGACCATCAAGATAACGCCCATATCTATTCCAAAATCTGCCGGATCTTGGGGGCACCAGCGCCTGTTCAATATGTCTACGAGCTTTTCCTTGATGAGAAGGGCGAGAAGATCTCCAAGTCCAAGGGCAATGGAATTACCGTGGATGATTGGCTGCGCTATGCCCCGCCAGAAAGTTTGGCGTTGTTCCAGTTCCAAAAACCGCGCGTGGCCAAGCGTCTGTATTTTGATGTGATCCCGAAGGCCGTCGACGAATACATAACGTTTCTGGACGCCTTTCCGAAGGAAACACCCGACAAGCAGCTCGAAAATCCGGTCTGGCATATCCATAGCGGGAAGCCACCCGAGGCGTCGGTTCCGGTCAGCTACGCTTTGCTTTTGAACCTCGTCTCAGCGGCGAACGCGCCAACGAAAGACGTGCTCTGGGGTTTCATTCGTCGGTATGCCCCAGGCACAGGGCCAGACACGCATGCGCTATTGGATCGCCTCGCGGGCTATGCGATTGCCTATTACGAGGATTTCGTTCGCCCAACCAAAAAGTTCCGCGCGCCGAACGAGCAAGAGCGCGGGGCCATTTTGGCCCTGCGGTCCATGTTGGCGGGCCTCGACCCCACCTTAACCGATGGGGCAGCCATTCAGAATGAGGTGTTTGCCGTCGGCAAAGAGCACCAGTTCGAAAATCTGCGCGACTGGTTCAAAGCGCTCTACGAAGTCCTGCTCGGCCAAGAGCAAGGCCCACGTTTTGGCGGCTTTGTTGCCTTGTTCGGAATCCCCGAAACAATCGCCCTCATCGATAAGGCACTGGCTGGCGAATTGGCCTAGGCCACGCTCGCCATTGCCTTTATTGGCGCTTCTCGAAGTTTTCCTGCACTGCAAGCAAGGGTTTTTCGATCGGCAATGGCTGCGCATACTTGCCAGCTTCCGGCTCTGGCAGTGCCGCGCGGGTAGCACCCACCGTTTCCGGTAGCAGCCGACCCATCGCCGCCAGCAACCCATGCGCCGCTACAAACGTGTCACGCTGCGCGGTCACCAAGGCCAAACGCGCGGTCAATAATTCCTGCTCCTGGTTCAGCAGATCAAGGGTCGTGCGAAGCCCAACTTGAAGCTCAAGCTCCGCCCCTTCAAAGGCAATTTCAGACGCCTTCACCTGTTCGGTCGTCGACTCAATCGTTGCTTGAGCCGCCCCGTAATTGCGCCAAGCGTTGGTCACTTGCTCGGTGATTTGGCGGTCAGTTTCTTGGATCGAGATGCGGGCAGCCGACGCGTTCGCCAAGGCAGCGCGCGTCCGGCTCTCATTAAGCCCGCCAGTAAACAGCGGTACGCTCAGGCGAGCACCAATCGAAGCCGAATAGCTATCGGCATTGCTAAAGCCCAAATTATTCGCCGTATTGACCCCGGCCGTCAGCGTCGCCCGGGCATTGTTTTCAGACTTGGCACGCCGCGCGGCAGCCTGCGCGGCAATTTCTGCAAAGCGAGCCGACGCTAAGCTTGGGCTACTGGCGCGCGCGAGTGCCAGCGCGTCGTCAAGGGAGGCAGGCAATGTGGGCAAATTCGGTTGCGCGCTCAGCGTTCCGGGTATCTCGCCAACAACGCGCGCATAGGCCGCCCGTGCCGCCGACAATTGAGCGCCCGCGCCAACGAGGTCAGTTTTTGAGGCCGCAAGGCGCGCTTGGGCCTGAGCAACGTCGGTTTTGGTAATTTCGCCGACTTCAAAGCGCGCCTGTGCCGCCTCTAATTGCTTCGTCAAAACCGCTACGTTGTTCTGGCGAATTTTCACGACTTGCTCGAACCTCAGCACGTCGGAATAGGCAATCACCACACTATTCAAGACCGAAATTTCTAACCCCATGAGCTGCGCTTGGGCTTGTGCGATCACGGCGTCGGCTTGGTCGATATCGGCACGCATCCGCCCGCCAAGATAAAGCGGCTGCGACGCCGAAGCGCTCGCCGAAATCGGATAAGAGTCGTTGAACTTTAGATCTTGGCGAAAGTCGCGGGCAACGGAGCCCTGAATGGTCGCACTGGCGTCCGCACTTGCTGACATCCTACCCTGTGCGCGGGCTTGAACAGTCTGCTCACGTGTGCCTTCCAAGCGCGCGCGGGCGGCTTGAAGCGACGGGTTGCTCGCAATGGCTAAAGTTGCGGCATCAGCCAAGGTCTGCGCTTGCGCTGGAATAGCCACAGCCGTCATTGCCGCGAGTGCGGAGAACCCAAAGAGCGCAAGGCGCACGTTAAAACGCTTCAAAACTAAAACTCCGCGCCGGGGACTTTTGAAAAAGCGGCAGCCCCCACCCTCAATGCCGACTTCTAGCCTGTCTGTTAGACGCCAGACAATGCGTTGAAAACTTAAACTCATGTCACAATTGGTAGGCGGCCATCTGGCCGCCTCAGTCTTTGCATCGATTTACGACCGCGGCGTATAGTGCGGAAAGGCCGAATAGTGCGGAAAGGCCGAAAGCTTTGTTTGATTTGATAGATGGGTTCTGAAACGCAGATGACCAGTGGTTTCACGCGATTACACTGTCGTAGAAGGCTTTTGTTCGCTGGGTTGTCGTTGGGTGTTGCAGGCTGCGTCCGATCCGACGATGGCTTGGCGCTTCAGCGCTTCAATAACCCGTTTGATCGATCGGGCGATCCCCTTTTAGAGGCCTATCTGGCCGCCAAGGGCGCCGCCCAAGCGCTCTTTCATCAGCTAACACTCAAGCGTCCCGATGGTCGCGCCATCGCTGTTCGCTTGGTGTCTCCTGCCAACTCAGACAATGCTCTGGGGCTGCTTCTCTTTGTTGGGGATGGCGGTTATGAGCCCGCCACCTTGGACCCAATCATAGGGCCCTTGGCCGCCCAAGGCTGGCTCGTAGCGATTCCAAAGCTTTCAGCGAGCGCATTTGGCACTGAAATTGGGGCCAATGAAGCTTTGATTGATTTGCGCGTAACCCTTGATTCGCGCGATCGGCTGATGGAGGCCGGTGGCCCGATGGCGGTGCGCTTGTCGCGTGACCTCGTCGCAATTGGTGGCGTTGGTAAGGGCGGCGAGATCGCCTTGGCGATGGCGGGCGCGCTTTTGCCCGGTGGCCGCTCGGCGCGCGATGGTCGGATAAGGGCCGTTTTCACAGTTAACACACCACGCGCTTTGATCGTGAATACACCGGCGCAAGCGCGAGCTTTGGTCGTGCCAAACTTGACGATAACAGGCGGTGGTGGCGTCGTTAATCTCACGCCCTTCGCGGCGTCCGCCGAAGGCTCAGCAACGGCATTGACGCTAAAAACGCCCGATCAAAGCTTCGGTGGTTTGATTGAGCCAGCGGCTCAACGTCCCGTCCGTGGCCGTGTTCGACAATTTGAGGCGCTTCAGGCGACCGTCGCCACTATCGGCCTCTTTTTGGATTGGAATGTGCGCCAACGCGCGGATTCGGCTGCTGCCCTAAAAGCCGCAAATGGGCGCGTTCTGCCTGGCTTAGCGTCGCCCTTAGAGTTTCAGTTCCGCTAGGCTTGTTCGTTCACATCCCCGGAAGCGTCAACGGCATGTTCAAGCAAGTCTTGCATGGAAACCAGCTCAAGTGCCTTTGCGTGCGTAGAAGCCAAGACCACAGGCGGCGCTACACCGGCAGCCAAGGCTTCCGCCCACCGCGCCGCACACAGGCACCATTGATCGCCCGGCACTAGGCCGGGAAAGCCATAATCTGGGCGCGGCGTAATAAGGTCATTGCCGCGGCGTAGCGAGTATTCGAGGAAAGCGCTGGTGACTTGTGCGCACACTGTGTGCCGCCCCACATCCTCTGGCCCGGTTTCACAACAGCCATCGCGGAAAAAGCCGGTTCGCGGGTCCAGAGAGCAAAGCTCAAGCAAGCCGCCGACAACATTCAGAGACGTGCTCATGCTTCATCGACCCACGCACGCAAAATCGTGTGGGCAATCGCCATTGGTGGCGGTGCCCAAAACCGCCCATCGGCTGCCACTAATCCGCCCTCCAGCATGGCGCGCGCCTCATCCTTGGTGAACCAGCGTACGGATTCCAGCTCGGAGGGGTCCGGCGTGGCATCATCGCCATCAACTTCAACATGCAGGCCAATCATAAGCTGGCATGGAAACGGCCAAGGCTGATTAGTGACAATGCGGGCGCTGGTCGCGTTGAGGTTGGCCTCCTCTTTCAGTTCCCGGCCCGCCGCTTCTTCGATGGTCTCCCCGGGTTCAATGAACCCAGCCAGTGCCGACATCATGCCCCTCGGAAACCGGGGCTGGCGACCCAGCAGCGCGCGACCTTTGTGGATCGCCAGCATGATCACCACAGGATCGGTGCGCGGAAAATGCTCAGTCTTGCACGAGGGGCATGCGCGCTTCCAACCCGCTTCGGCGGCTTCGGTTTCGGTGCCGCAATTGGAGCAAAACCGGTGGCGGGCATGCCAGTCTAGCAAGCTTTTGGCCGTGCCGATCAGCGAAGCCTCACCGGGCGGTAAAAGCTGGGAAGCAGCGCGCAAGTCTTCAAACGCGCCCATACCTTCCAACGGCCCGTCCTCTGTCGGGTCGCTCTTGCTGGTAATGTCAGCGGCAAAACACGCGTCGCCGCTGTCATCAACGCCGACAAACATCCAAGGCGCGTTCCGGGCAAGCGAGCCGCGGGCGCTTGCCGATAACCACAAAATCAAACGCTGGCCTAGGCTGCCTTCACTGGCTTCCAACAAGGGCTGCCCGTTTCGAACCAGAAACAGCCGCGAGCTTGGGTTGGCCAATTGGGCGTCGATCCAATCGGTTTGAGCGCGGCGCTCACCGGCTCGGTTAATGGGATCGCCGGAGAAAAAAGTCACAGGAGGGGTCGGGTATGTCATCGCACACACTCTATGGCGTTCCGACGGCGGCGTCACCGGGAAATGCGTAATGATAGCCCCTCTTCGCGAAATCGCTCCGACGGTGTAGACCCGCCAAATGGCTGACGGACAATCCGCCCCTCTCTCATCTGTGGCTGCGGTGGCAGAGGACGGACTTCTGCGCGACAGCTGGTATTTTGCCGCGACGTCGAAAGAATTGAAACCGGGCCAACAGTTTCGGCGTGAAATCCTTGGCGAGCCCGTTCTGTTGGGCCGAACCGCCGACGGCGAAGCGTTTGCCATTCGCGACATCTGTCCCCACCGCGCGGTTCCGTTATCAGCCGGTCGACAAGTGGAGACCAATGGCGCCGCCACGGTCGAGTGTCCTTATCATGGTTGGCGCTTTGGTACGGATGGCGTCTGCAAACTGATGCCGTCATTGGTTGACGGCCAAGCCTATGACCCGTCGCGCGTGAAAGTGAGGCGTTGGCCATTGCATGAAGCCAATGGGCTGGTTTTTGCCTATGTCGCAGCGGATAAGCGGTTTGAAGGTACGCCACCCGTTCCGGTGCCGACCTTTGGAGCGCTGCCTGCCCAGCCAAAGTTTGTGGTTGAGCGGATTTTTAACGCCCACATGGATAACGCCGTCGTTGGTTTGATGGACCCGGCGCACGTCCCGTTTGTCCATTCCCAATGGTGGTGGCGGCCGCCATCTGTTGGTTTGCGCCAGAAGGAAAAAACCTTTGAGCCGCGGGATCGGGGTTGGGCGATTGCGCGCCATGCGCCATCGGGCAACTCGCTGGCCTACCGCATGGTTTTTGGTGATGCGGTAACAACCGAGATCGTGTTCCAACTGCCCGGTTTTCGCTGGGAAGTGGTCGAGAACGCCACAGCGCGGCTGTTCACGCTGACATGCCTCACACCCGAGAACGCGAGCCGGACCCGGATCACGCAGGTAACTTGGTGGACGGGCGCACCGCTGCTCAATCTCGCTTTGCCGATCTTGTCGCGCGCGGGCGCTGAGTTCCTCGACCAAGATGGCCGGATGGTGGACTTGCAAAACGAAGGCTTGAAGTATCAGCCGAGCATGATGTGGATTGACGACATCGATGTTCAGGCCAAGTGGTATCACAAGCTGAAGCGCGAATGGACAACAAGCCGAGCCGAAGCGCGTGCGTTTGCAAATCCCATAGAAGCCACCGTCTTGCGCTGGCGGAGTTAGTTTCCGAACAGGTGGTAAATGTAGTCGATGCTACTCATCCAGCCGCCAGAAAGCCATTCCCATGCGTAGGTAACAGCCGCCAAGCCGATGCCGATGCCGAGGGGCAAAATTGCAAAGCTTCCGATGAAAAAGCCAATTGCGATCACCGAAAGCACCCCATCCCGTTGAAGCAACGCCAGTGCAATGGCCGCGATACACATGCCGGGAAGCCAGTTTCCTAACGGGATTGGCAGCATCAAGATCAGCGCACTGATGAGCACCATAATGCCCAACAGAATGGAAACAGGCCGTTCAGTGAGCGGTTCCCAACGTGGCTTGATCAGCACTTCAAACTTTCGAAGCGTCGGCAGCGCAGTCTTAATGGTCGTGCGCAACGTTTCGCGCTGAATGGCGATATTTAGTAATTTCTTCGGCAGCCAAGGGCTTCCGGAGCCAATAATAAGTTGGATCGCCGGAGCCAGCAGCAAAATGCCAAAGATCGTGGAAAGGCCCGGCACGTTTGGGATGCAGTTTGGCAAAGCCAAAAGCAGCATTAGCAAGCCGAAAGCGCGCCCCTCGAACCGATTGAGAATATCGCGGACCGATACCGTTCCATCACCTTCGAAGGACGTTAACAAGTCCTCGAGAAGCTCCGAGGCGCGCGGCGGATGCGCGCTTCTGTCGTAAGGATGTTTGTTTAAAAGGGGAGACAAAGGGAACTCACGCGTGGCAGGCTGCATTGGTCGATGGCCCCCGCCTCGATATAGGGCGTTTGCACGGTTTCTATAACCCGCGCCAATGTCATTTTCGTTAAGGTGCAGTTGTGGCTGAAAACTTTTTGACCTCCACCACCCTTCCATCCGACCTGAAAACGGCGGCCGATGCGATGCCCGGCGCACGCATGACGGGTGCACAGGCAGAAAAAAGCATTACTGAACATCAGCTTGAGCTTGAGCGCGTGTTGATGGCGTATTTGCTGCACGGTGTGCGTGGTGTGGTGGCGCTCGAAGGTTGGGATGCTGCGGGCAAGGGGGGTCTCATCCGGCGCATGACAGCAACCACTGACCCACGCGGCATTAAGGTGTGGCCGATAGCGGCCCCAGACGAGCACGAGCGCAAGCAACATTACCTGCAACGCTTTTGGTCTCGCATGCCGGGTAATGGCGCGGTCGCGGTGTTTGATCGGTCTTGGTATGGCCGCGTTTTGGTCGAACGTGTGGAAGGCCTCACACCGAAAGAGCGATGGGAACAAGCCTATGATGAGATCAATGCCTTCGAAAAAACCCTTACCGACGACGGCGTGCGGCTGGTCAAAATCTTCCTCCACATAACGCCCGACGAGCAACTAAAGCGCTTCGAAAAGCGGTTCTCCGACCCCCTCAAGCGCTGGAAGCTCACCTATGAGGACTTCCGGAACCGAGACAATTGGGCAGCCTATGAAGAGGCGATCAGCGAAATGCTGGCGCGGACCTCCACCGCCCATGCGCCGTGGATTGTCATCCCGGCCAATGACAAGGATTATACTCGCTCGGTTGGCCTTGAGGCCGTGGTCGACGGGCTGTCGCGCGGCGTTGATCTAAGCGACCCGCCCGTTTCCGCCAAAATGCTCGATGCGGCCAAGCGCATGTTTGGCAAAGGCGTGGTAAAGGCGGCCGGGATTTAAGGGTAGTTCAATTGGGCAAAGCGGCTCGCACTAAGAACCAAGGTTGCTATACCGCCCAGAAATCGCCGGTCAGGCCGTTGCGTTCAAACACAGCACGCACTTCGTCCGGTGATCGCTTTCGCCATGGAATTTTTAGACAATCGCCATACCAATCAGCGGCAAACCGCCACAATTGCCCAATCGAAAGCACCGCTCCCTTTGGGAACTTATGGCGTTCGCACCAATCGTCAGCATCGACCGCGGTGCGGAAAGGCTGAAACGTCGCGCACGAGTGTACAACATTGTCCCACCAAGCCCGAACGGGCAGCGACAGGTGGAAAATGTCCGTGGTCGGTTCCAGGTCTTTCGATCCCACGCGATAGCAGACGGGCTCGGCCTCGCCGCCATAGCGTGTTGAGATGTTGGCCTCACAATTCAGTGCCGCTGCAATTCCAAAGCCGCAATAGAGGCAACTCGCCCAATAGCCTCGCTGTTGGGTTTCCACCCAACACGACGAAGGAGACAAGGAGAAAGGGTGAACCACCCATGGTTTCGCGGTGTTGGGATGGAGCAAGATGGCCTTGGCATCTGCGAGGCGGATGAGGCTGTCTTGAGTTTCCCCTTCGGACAGCCCGGTTGCCAAGGCAAGTTCCGCGGTTGCAGGCGCAAAGCCGTGTGCCGCGATAAAGCGTGTCAAGGCACCGCGAACCTCGTGATCGGGCTCAATCAGCACTGTGCGATCAACTCCAAAGCGACAAGCATCGCATTCTATCCCAAATCCTGCGCCATCGCGGTCAGCTTGGCTACCGTGTTCATGTTGCGGGCCGTGCCGTGTTTTTCGGCGGGGACGCGCAGGCGCGATTTGCCTATTCCGTTGGGGTAAAACACGTAAAGCACACGTGGTCCAAGTCGGATGATTTCGTCCTTTGCCCCGGTCGCGCCTTCATGGGGATCAGCGGGCAGGGGATCGTCGGTAAAGATCGTCTGCACTTGGTTGCCCGGCGCATTGGCAAAGGGGTTCCGCGCTAGGGTTTCAGCCATTTCGCTGGCGCTTCGCACCAACACGCCAATGCCCTTTCCAGTGTGCGCCAGTAGCTGGCTTTCCAAAGCAGCGCCCGCCTCGGTCTCAGTTAGCGCGCTGGTGAACACCACATTGCCGCTGGCAATATAGGTGCGCACATTGCCCAACCTCGCCGCCAAACACAGCGCCACCAAATCCTTCATTGGCAAGGTGGTCGCGCCGCCAAGGTTTACCGCGCGGAGGAGGGCGACAAAAGCTGGCACGCCGCGCGCGGCCTACTTGCCGACGAATCCCGGCTTCCGCTTCTCAATAAAGGCCGCCATGCCTTCTTTTTGGTCCTCAAACGCAAACAGCGAGTGGAATAGGCGACGTTCGAGCGCGACGCCCGTGGTCAGCGTGGTTTCATAGGCGGCTTGCACCAATTCCTTATTCATCATCACGGCGAGCGGCGATTGCGCGGCGATCTTCGCGGCGGCCTTCATGGCTTCATCAAGAAGCACGTCTGCGGGAACGACGCGGCTGACGAGGCCCGAGCGTTCGGCTTCAGCGGCATCCATCATGCGGCCTGTCAGGATCATTTCCATGGCTTTGGACTTGCCAACAAAACGGGTTAGCCGTTGGGTGCCGCCAATACCCGGTGCCACGCCAAGAGTGATTTCAGGCTGGCCAAACTTGGCGGTATCCGCTGCGAGTATGAAGTCACACATCATGGCAAGTTCGCAGCCGCCGCCGAGCGCATAGCCCGAAACCGCGGCAATAATCGGCTTGCGTACGCCCTCGACCGCCTTCGCCCCGGCGGTGAAAAAGTCCTGTGCAAACATTTGAGCATAGGTCTTGTCGGCCATTTCCTTGATGTCAGCGCCTGCCGCGAACGCCTTCGCCGAACCCGTCAGCACGATGCAGCCGACGGCATCGTCCGCTTCGGCAGCAGCGAGCGCGTCGCCAAGCTCGCCCAGAAGCTGGCTGTTCAGCGCGTTTAAGGCTTCCGGGCGGTTCAGCGTGATCAGGGTCACGCGATCTTTGGTCTCGGTTAGGATCGTGGCGTACGACATCGGCTAGAGGCCCCTATTTCATCGTTGGGATAATGAACGCGCTATCAGTGGTATCGCCATCGGGCCAGCGGGCCGTGATGGTTTTAACCTTGGTGTAGAACTTTACGCCCTCAACACCATGCTGGTTAGTGTCGCCAAAGGCCGAGCGCTTCCAGCCGCCAAACGTGTGGTAGGCCACCGGCACCGGGATTGGCACATTGATGCCGACCATCCCGACATTGACGCGGGCAGCAAACTCCCGCGCGGCGCGGCCATTGCGGGTGAAAATCGCCACGCCATTGCCATATTGGTGGTTGGACGGCAGCGACAATGCTTCTTCAAAACTGTCAGCGCGGGCGATTTGCAGCACCGGGCCGAAGATTTCCTCCTGATAGGTTTTCATGCTTGGCTTCACGTGATCGAACAGGGTTGGGCCAACGAAAAAGCCGTTCTCATAGCCTTGCAGAGCAAACCCCCGGCCATCCACCACCAATTCAGCGCCTTCAGCGGCCCCGATGCTGATATAGTCCTCGATCTTGGCCTTATGCGCGGCGGAGACGACGGGGCCGTAATGAGCTGCAGGGTCGCTCGAAACACCGATGCGCAGCGTTTCGATTTCGGCGACCAAGCGATCACGCAATTCGTCGCCCGTTGCCTTGCCAACCGGTACGACAACCGGCAGCGCCATGCAGCGCTCCCCCGCTGAGCCATAGGCCGCGCCCACGAGGTCCTTTACGGTTTGATCAAGGTCCGCATCAGGCAATACCACGCCGTGGTTTTTCGCCCCGCCCATCGCCTGCACGCGTTTCCCATGCGCCGTTCCGGTCGAATAGACATAGTGCGCGATGTCGGACGAGCCGACGAACGACACCGCCCGGATGATTGGGTGGGTCAAGATCGCATCCACCGCCACCTTATCGCCATGCACGACATTGAGGATGCCCGCAGGAGCCCCCGCCTCGATCATAAGCTCGGCCAAGCGCACCGGCACGGAAGGGTCCTTCTCCGATGGCTTCAAGATCACCGCATTGCCGACCGCAATGGCGATGCCAAACATCCACATCGGGATCATGGCCGGAAAGTTGAATGGGGTAATGCCCGCCACTACGCCCAGCGGCTGCCGGAAGGAATAAACGTCAATCCCCGGGCCTGCGCCCTCAGTAAACTCACCCTTCAAAACATGCGGGATGCCGCAGGCAAACTCGATCACTTCCAGCCCGCGCTGAATATCGCCCTTAGAGTCCGCGATCACTTTGCCATGTTCAGCTGACAACAGCGCCGCTAGACTATCCATCTCGCGCTCAACCAGCCGTTTGAACTCAAACATCACGCGTGCCCGGCGCTGCGGATTGGTGGCAGCCCACCCAATTTGGGCGGTAGCGGCGTTTTGAACGGCTGCATCCATTTCAGCGGCGCTCGCCAGCGCTACACGCGCTTGAATCTCGCCAGTATTGGGGTCGTAAACGTCGCCAAACCGGCCCGAAGTGCCCGCCACGCTCGCGCCATTGATGAAGTGGTGAATATCCCGCATCGCCGTTTCCCTTTGTTGGGGACGTTCTAACGGTTTGCGTGGTGGAGGCTAGGGTGTCGGTGCGACAGCATCCCAAGGTTCGACGGTAATCTCAGGCCACATCGCCTTCCAGCGCGCTGATTTGGCATCATATTGCTGCGAACTGCCCTCAACCAGATGGTTACGTGCCACCTTCATGGCGAGGAGATCCTCCAGCCCAAAAGGTGCTTCCAGTTCCGGCCCATTGGCCCCAAGCCGCAGGGCGACGGCGCAACAGGGCGCCAAAAAATACTTTAGGCTTTCCGTGGCATGTGTCAGCGCGGGGTAGGGGCGGCCAAATTTCTGCGGATACCACAGATGCACACGGGCCTGATTGCGGACCTGAACCTCCACGCCCAAACCCGCGAAGGCCCGGTCACACGCTTTGATATAGGCATCCTCAGCCTCATAGCTGGTGTCTGGGTCGAAATAGAAAACATCAATATCCAGAATACCATAGCTTGGCTCTCGCCCGGTGAGTCCATTCCAGACAGACTGAAACACGCACCCCGAGACAATCCACGCATTCGGAACAAGTGCGGGCAATGCCTCCAGCACGGCGCGATTGTGCGGGTTAGCGAGAGCGAGGGCAGTAACGCGTTTAAATTCGGGGGACAAAGACTTGCAATCTCATACCAGCGGGATCAGAAACTGCCTGGCGGGATCATCTTGGCGCACGGGCTCGTTCTGGCCTGCGGGATACGCTAACGCGCCGTCGGGCGCATACTGCAAAATATAGCTCTTGCGAATGTCCTTGGTGAGGTTCGGGCCTGTCCGATGCGGCGTGAGTGAGGAAAACACCACGACATCGCCCTTCTTTGCTGGAACCGCGACCGCATCGGCGGGATTGCTCAAGCATTGCCAGCCAAGGGGCGTGGCCTCGTGTGCAATCGTGCCCTGCTTATGGAGCCCGGGAACGACCCATGGGCACCCATTGTCCACAGTCGCATCAACAAGTGCGACCCAGCAGGTGAGGTATTGCTGCGGCTCGGTATAGGTATAGCCATTGTCTTGATGCCACGGGAACTCCTCGGGATTTCCGGGCTTTTTGTAAACAGCCTGATCCCAATATAGTCGGCTGGGTTGGCCCATTATGTCGTGGCACAGTTTTGTGAAAACAGGGTGGCAACTAAAGGCCTTCAGGGTCTCGGACTTCGCCACGAGATGCACGGTAAAGGTAATCGCATCGGCTTTCGCAATCATCATCTTGCCGCCGGGTTGTGTGCGAAGAAACGCCTCGACGCTTTGCTCAAACGGCTCGATAGCCTGAGCGACGGTATCCATTTCCGCAGGCGTAAACGCTCCTTCAAGAAGGAAAAAGCCCGCCTCATCATAGCGCTGTGCTTGCTCGGGCGAGATCAAGGCATAGGGCCCACAAGTCGGTGCCCATTCAAAGCCAATATTGCGAGGGTGACGCGTCATCATCGGTGGGCCTCGAATCGAAAAGTATGGATGCGACGACATCGCCGCCGCATCCATAAGGCAATGCTGCCAGAACCAATCCAGCTTGTCTCTAGTCTTTTCGGTCCTGCCGAAACTGGCAATTACAGGCTTGAACCTTGGTTAGCCCAAGGTGCTGGCAGCCGGGTCCCAAACAATTCCAAGCGCCAAACTTGCCAAGATTATGGCGCGCTCTTCCTCGGGTGTCGTTCCTTGGACAACCCGAACCTCCATACCTTTATTGAATGAAACCGAGCCTATCGGTGCACCGGCCCGTGTAAACTCATAACCCATTGGTGTCGGGGAGGGCAGGGGTGTACCAACTATTCGATGTGACGAGCGGATTTGCACAATGGCACGATCAAAGGCGATTTCTCCGGCACGTCGGGCCATCAATGTTTCGACACCATCGGATTGGGATTGAACTTCGAAACGCGCCGGTAGAGTGCGGCCATCATGGCGAAACGAACAGCTATAGGCCATAGGGGATACCGTCATGGCAATAAAATCTAGCTGAAGAGTACGCTCTTTGGCTGAACACTCAGCACGGATGGTTCCATCAAGACTTGGCCCGTTGAAACTGAACTGGACGAGCCCCTTTCGTTGCTGAATCAACGGATCGAAAATGGCAAGCCGGTCATCCGAACGTTGAAAGGCCCCATTCCAAGCGCCGATCTGGAATGTGCCGGTTCGGCCATGTCCAAGGCCTGCAACCTGATACAGTTTTGCGCTCGTTAGCCCACTAGGTTGTGCCATTTCAGCGGGTTTGATTGAAACGCACGCTGAGAGCGACATGGTCGCGATAACTCCTAGGATGACAGTGTGTATTGTGTGTCGCATGGTAACCTCTCGGGTTAGATTTGTTGGAAAGGCGGCTGCGGTGCCGCACCGATAAAGACAAGAACTGAGCGCGTGCTCGCTGGCGGCGCCGTAAACGACTCCGAACGCAAGATTGCAGCTCCGCGAAGGCTTAAGCCCGCGATGAAGCGGTCAACGCTCACCCCATCGCCACTTGCTTTCATCATGACGGCGAGCCGCCCAGATGCAGCATCCTCAAGAGACAAGCCGATGGCCTCGGCTAAACCGCGAACGGCCCTATCCGCCGGGGCTGTGGTCGGTTGCTGATGCCCTATCCAAGCGACGGCAAAAATTGGCGCGGTGCCACTGTCGCCAAGCTCGGCATGTGCCTCGGGTATATGCGGTGCAGCCATGTTGGGTGACTTCGATCATACAGGAGCAGATCGAACCGAGCCGACAAGCGAGCAAATTTGATTTGAATCGTTGTGCGGCTCGGTCCAGCCGAAGGCAGAACTGCAAGGTTGACGCTTGGGAGTTTACCAAGAAAGCCCGCCTAGAAGCGCAACTTCAGCCCAGCTGTGATGGAGTTGCGTTCATAAGCATCGCCATCGGCACGAGTATATGCGCCATGGATCGACCAATTGTCGGCTACCGCCCATTCGGTCCCAATCCCGAAAGTTGTCACATCTTCCGTGAAAGAAAAATCTGACCGCACGGGGTTGCAGTTGGTGCAAGGTGCTCGCGGCGTAACGGTGCGGATTGCCTCAACGTCGAACCTTTCAGCGCCCACAGTTCCGTAAACAAGGAGGCGTTCGCCGAAGATCCGACCGACACGCAAACCAGCCCCGTATTGGTTGCTTAGCTCTACTTTCGAAACGGCGGTGCTTGTTGTGCTAGCGACCGTCTCGGTATCCGATGCACTTGGTTCGCCATAACGGCCCTCAACGCCAACGACCCAATGGTCGTTGATCTTGAAATCCCAGCCGGCGACTAGGGAAGCGACACCACCTGAAAGATCGTCGGGATAGCTTTCGTAGCCGGCTTCAACACCAATAAAAGGGCCGTTGAACGGCTCTGCTTGGGCAGGGTGCGTGGCTACTGCCAGTGCCACACACACCGCCACTGAAGTCAAATATGCTAATTTCACGGGGTTGATCCTCGTTTCATCCGGTCATCCCAATGACGACCGTCTTGATGAGGCTTCTCCAACGTAAGCGCTTGAGCCAGCGGCGGAGGGGCCGTTGAAATGCCGTTTGAATCCCATTGGAATGCAGAACCGGCGCGCTATAACGTGCTTAATTCGCGGCAAACCTCCAACGAATGGAGCAGGCATGAAGCTCGAGATTGGCTTGACGGGACCCATGCGGATTGTGTGGGACGGCAAAACACGGCCAGTTCCTGCATCACGAAAGACCCGCGCCATTCTCGGCTATGTGATTATGAGCCCGCGGCCTGTCACGCGACAGCGATTATGTGAGCTTTTCTTTGATGTGCCCGATGACCCTCGGGCGGCGCTGCGCTGGAGCCTGACCAAAATTCGACCGTTGGTGGACGACAAGGACACCGTCCGCCTCGTATCTGAGCGTGACACACTCAGATTCAATAGCGTCGGTGCGAAGATTGATGGCCTCACACTGGCAGGTTTGGAGGCAAGTGACGTTGCCACCGTCAGCAACGACATGCTGTCAGCCGCAATTGAGTCAGCAATTGGCGAGTTTTTAGAAGATTCTGACTTACCGGATCGACCGGAGTTCAGTGCATGGTTGGCAGGAATGCGCCAAACCTTGCGCAATACGCGGCTTAGGCTTCTGCAAGAGCAGGCACGTAGGCTGGCTGAGAAACCTGAGGAACAGCTAAAGCCATTGCGACGAATTCTTGAAATCGATCCATTGGATGCAGGGGCGTGGCAGTCCGTCGCTCAGGCTGAAGCGGCTCTTTCGCGCCCGACTGACGCATCAGAAACACTCGAGATTGGGCGGCGCGCTTTTCACCAGATGGGACTGGCGATCCCCGCAATCCTTAATAGTGTTCAACCCAAGCAAAGAACAAGCGCCGAACCCGTTTCAAGTGCAACACGCGAAGGTGCCGTTGTAGGTGAAGGCGTGGCACCCTCTGCGCAAGGACCGCCGAGCATTGCGGTACTTCCTTTTGCGGATGTGGGGCCAACTCCAATCCCAGCTTGGTTGCTCGATGGATTGCTGGATGGTGTGGCATATGCGCTATCAATGTTTCGGTCGTTGCGGCTCATTGCAAACGCCTCGACGCGGAAGTTTGGCGGGGCGCTGACCGACCCCCGTGAAATCGGTGCTGCGTTGGGGGCTGAGATGCTGGTTGGAGCGTCCGTTTCCCAAATGGGCGACGATATTCGAATTCGATGGCGCCTCATCCAAGCCGAAAACGGAACGATTACAGCGTCGGGTGAGTGTCGCGGTATCGTCAGCGACATTTGGGCCATGCAAGAAGATGCGGCCTCTCAGATCGTATCGCGGATCGAACCCGCCGCGCAGGAAGCGGTACTTAAGAAGCTAAATACAAGGCCCACCCAATCACGCACCGCGTATGAGCTGCACCTGCAGGGCTTACATGCCGCATTTGGCAGTGATCGTAGTGACTACACGAGCGGTCTCGCGTTTTTTCGGGCAGCGCTTCACGCAGATAGTGATTTTGTTCCTTCTGCTGCAATGGCACCGTGGGCGGCTGCCTATGGCAATTTGATTACGTCAGCGGAGGAAGCCCAATACTATGCCGAAATGGCGCGCTCTGCCGCGAGACGGGCGTCCGATGATGCGAGGTCGCTGGCTATAGCCGCAACAGCGGTATTCTATCTCAGCCACGACTATGCCTTTGGAGAACGGGCCGTTACCCGCGCTCTCGATCGGAACCCGAATGAGTACGCTGCATGGACATGTGGGGGATGGATAAGCTTGCAATTGGGGCGTTACGAGGAAGCGATGGAGCGGTTTGCGCGCGCTGAGGGGCTGAACCCTCTTGCATATGGCAGAGACGGACTTGATGCAGGCCGCGCAATCTGTCGGTTCTTTCAAGGGCAATTCGACGAAGCTGAACGCTATGTTGCTTCAGCTTTAGACAATCAGCCAAGCAATCCTTCTGCTCTTGCTACCGGCGTTGCAATCGCTTCGCGCCGCAACGACACTGAAACGCTCGAGAGCCGCCGCGCCTTACTCTTGGAGCGATATCCCGAGGGGCTTAACTCCATGGCCATAAAGATGCTTCCTTTTGCACTGCCAGAGAACAAGGTGGCCTATTTTGAGGCGCTGCGTGCGGGTGGCGTTCCCGGCTAATTTACGTGGCTAATTATGTGCCAACCGGAAACCCAACCACTGACGCCGACAAGGCTTAGCGGCTTTGCTTAAACGCCTTAATATCGATCCCGAGTTTTTGTACTTTATCGTAAAAGGTTTTTCGCGGCGTTTGGAGTGCCTTCATAGCGTTTTGGGTTTGGCCATCCGCGGCGCGTAGGGCGTCTTTTATAAGGGACGCTTCGTAGTGCGCCACTCGTTCTTTTAGGCTGTTGGTAGCCGTTTCAGCCTTCAATGCAGCGGAAGTAGCGCCGAGAGAGTTTTGAACGCCAAGAACGTGCTGTTCGGCATAAGCGCGCAGTTCGCGCACGTTTCCGGGCCAGAAGTGTTCATTGAGATGGCGCCAAATGGCATCGGTGGTTTTCGGGATGGGCCGCTCATAACGCTTTGCAGCCTCGGCCAGAAAAACTGAGTAGAGATAATCAACATCGTCGCGGCGTTCGCGAAGGGGCGGGATCCGCAGTGTTAGGCCATTTAGTCGATAAAGCAGTGATGGTAAGAACGCATTGCTTTCGACGCGCTTGTCGAGCGGCGATGCACTGGCGGCGATAATGCGCAAGTCGAGGGTTTTGGCGAATGTCGCGCCCAGCGGCATAATCGAGCGCGTTTCAAGCGCTCGGTGCAATTTATGCTGAACCGGGATCGGGGCGGCATCGATGGCGTCAAGGAATAAGGTGCTTTTGTTGGCCTCCTCCAGGCGCCCAACGCGTCCGCGCGGGTTGTTTTGGAAAGCGCCAGCCACATGCCCAAAAAGCTCGACATCCAACATCGCATCGGGAAGAGCGCCACAATCAACGGCCACTATCGCGCGGCGCGAGCGCTTGCTGCGCTGATGCAAAATCCCCGCAACAAGGCTTTTTCCAGTGCCGGTTTCACCCTCAAGCAACACGTCGATATCGGTGTCAGCCAGCTGCGCTATCGTCCGGCGCAGCGCAATAATCGAAGGATTATTGCCAAGGAGCGGGCCACCATCGCTCGTGTCCACAGCTTGACTGCGCAACCGACGATTCTCAAGGATCAAGCGGCGGCGATCGAGGGCCCGCTGGACGCTCAAAATGAGTTGGTCCGGCACAAAAGGTTTTGCAATGAAGTCGTAAGCGCCGTTCCGAACAGCATTTACCGCAACAGAGATATCGGCATGGCCAGAAACGAGGATAACCGGCAAGTCGGGGTCGATCTCTGTTAGCCTGCGGAAAAGTTCTAATCCGTCCATTCCCGGCATTCGAACATCTGAAACCACCACGCCGTCGAACGCCTGATCCACTATATCAAACGCATCTTCAGCACGTGAAAGGCCGCGCGCGCGAAGGCCCGCAATCTGAAGGCTTTGGGTATGGGCGTTCAGAACATCGGGTTCATCATCAATGATCAGGACTTGAGGCTGTGAGGGTGTCTTCATAGCGCTGGCTTCATACGAAGAACAAAAGCTGCACCCTTCGGTGCGGCAAGGGCTGCAAGTTCGCCGCCGAAATCGCTCATAATGTCGCGCGAAATCACCAGACCTAGACCTAAACCTTCGCGCTTGGTCGTTGAAAAAGGCTGAAATAGGCTCGCACGCGCAACTTCGCTGAGTCCGGGGCCATTATCTGAGACGGTCAGCTCTACAAAGGTTTCAGTGCGAGTAAGCGAAAGCTCGAGCTCCAGCCCTTCAGGCTGCGCGTCAAGGGCGTTTTGGATGAGATTTACCAGAACTTGTTCGAGCCGAACGCCTTCTACCAAAACCAGTGCATCGGCTTTGGGGGCTATAACCGTTGCGTTTGCGTTGGTGATGCGGTCGCGCAGTAAGAGGAGTGCGCCTTGAATAATTTCGGCAATGCTGACCTCAGAAATGCTGCCGGTAGCTTTTCGTGAAAAACCCCGCAATTCACGGGTGATGGCCCCAATCCGCGCCGCCAATTTGCCAATTAAACCGAGGTTTTCGTGGACAGCATCGGTGTCTCCTCTTTCAAGCAAGGTCAAGGCATTATGGGCATAAGCCGAAATGCCTGAAAGCGGTTGGTTTATTTCATGTCCAACCCCGGCCGCGATTTGGCCGAGTGCTGCGAGCTTGTTCAACTGAACAAGGCGTTCACTCAGTTCTCGTTGGCGTTCATTGAGCGCTTTCTCAGCCTTATAGGCCGCTGACCAGCGCAAATAGTAAATCAGGGCCGTGAGCGCTGCGGCCATCATCAAGGTGACAAAGACGGTCAAGCGGCTGGCAAAAAGTGCCGGTTGCAGGGCGGGGTTCGTCGCTTTCAACACATGAATAACCCAACCGTTCTGGAGCGTGCGCTTGGCCTCGATGGTGCTCTTGGCGCTCGCTGCGGAATCACTGGCGATCGATACGTCTTGGTCAGCGAAGAGTGACAACATCTCGAGGGGACGTGACCCGTAATCCAGATCGCGCAACATTTTCGCTTGAGCCGCGCCATCCAGCGGGCGGATAGTCTTGAAGCGGTTCGAGGGGTCGCTCGTTACGAGAATGACCCCATCTGGATTAGTAGCGAACGCGCTTAAGCCAGCGCTGCGCCATTCAGCTTCCAATGCATCAAATTCCACCTTTGCAACGATAACACCGAGAGGCGCCCCGCCCCTCTGTAGCCGTCGTGCAATATAGAGGCCCGGTCGCCTCGACACTGTGCCGAGCGCGAATTGTTCGAAACTTCCGTCGATAACCGCTTGGCGAAAATACGGTCGAAACCGATAATTCTGGCCGACAAACGATTGGGGGGTTCGCCAATTGCTCGCCGCCATCGTGGTGCCATCAGCATTAAGCAAGTAGATGGCCGCAGCACCCATTTCACGGCTCAAATCTTCAAGCTTCGTATTGAAGGCGTCCCGGTCCTGCTTCTTCTGGGTTTGCAGAATCCGAATGGCATCGGCGTCTTGGGCGAGCACCAATGACGCTAACCGATATTTTTCAAGTTCGCGCGTCAAGGCAGAAGCCAATAACTCCGATGATGCCTCAGCCTCTTTCCCCAAATCAAGAACAGCGCGCGATCGGGCGTAATGGTCACTAACGAGAATGGTCGCAACCAAACCGAAAACGGCGAGCAGTGCCAATAACCATCCCAGTGCCAGTTTTCGAGCAGCGGCCAGCTTAGTTTTCCCTTCTTGCGGAGTTCTAAGGCTGAAAGAGACTTCAACACCGAACCACGTAAGTGGCGGAAATCCGCACAACCGGCAAGGAAAATGTGTGGAATTTCGCCACAACGAATGCTGTCTAACAGAGTATCAGGCTGTTTTTACACATTTCGTGATCCATCGACCTTTCGTTTGATTAGTTCAGCGCGACCGATACCCTAACAGAAACGGCGCTGGAAAAGTGCCTATCTGTTCTTGGGGGAAACGTGGCTGCATCGCAATTAGGGCCAAGCGCTTCTGCGCTCGCCGACGCCAACATCAAACCGCCGTGGTACCAACAGCTCTACACTCAAGTGGTGATAGCTGTGATTGCCGGGATTATTGTCGGCGCCGCATTTCCAGCTTTTGGGGCCTCGCTTAAGCCATTGGGGGATGCTTTCATCAATCTGGTAAAGATGATCATTGCCCCTGTTATCTTCCTGACAGTTGCTACCGGCCTAGGGGCTATGAACCAGGTTCAGAAGATTGGCAGCGTCTTTGGAAAAGCATTGTTCTATTTTCTGACCGTGTCGACTTTTGCCTTGGTTATCGGTCTTATAGTCGGCAATCTGGTTCAGCCTGGCGCAGGCATGAACATCGATCCAGCAACACTCGATGGGAAACTGGTCGAGACCTATACCAACAAAGCCCATGAGCAGAGCCTGATTGGCTTCCTCATGAATATCATACCCACGACGCCGATAAGTGCGTTGGCCGAGGGCGAAATTCTGCAAGTGCTCCTGGTGGCTGTGCTAACGGGAATTGCCATTGCCACCGTAGGCGAGCCGGCAAAGCCACTTTTGACCGTTCTACAATCGGCAAGCGAGGTGGTTTTCAAACTGGTGCATATGCTGATGAAGCTTGCCCCAATCGGCGCCTTTGGGGCGATGGCCTTTACGATTGGCAAGTTTGGTTTAGCCAGCCTTGTGAGTTTGGCATCACTGATTGCCACCTTCTACGTCACGTCACTCTTATTCGTTTTTGTTGTCTTAGGCCTTATTGCACGCGCCTCCGGTTTCTCTATCTTTAAGCTCATCCGCTACATCAAAGATGAGCTCCTATTGGTCTTGGGCACGTCGTCGTCCGAAGCGGCTTTGCCAACTCTGATGCAGAAGCTCGAGCGGGCAGGGTGCCGCAAAGAGGTCGTCGGCATTGTTCTTCCGACAGGATATTCCTTCAATCTCGACGGCACGAATATCTACATGACACTGGCGGCGCTGTTTATCGCGCAAGCCGTTGGCATCGATCTCACCCTTCAGGAAGAATTGCTGCTGATCGGTGTCGCGATTATAAGTTCCAAGGGTGCTGCAGGCGTAACAGGTGCCGGATTTGTGATTTTGGCTGCAACGCTTTCTGTTGTTCCTAGCGTCCCTGTTGCGGGCATGGCGCTCATTCTCGGCATTGACCGGTTCATGAGCGAGTGCCGGGCGCTCACAAACCTAATGGGCAATGCCGTCGCAACCATCGTGGTGTCGGGCTGGGAAGGCGCTTTGGACAAGACGATGCTGAATGCCGCGTTGGCGAAGGCACCGCCTACCCCTTCATTGTCAACGCTGGTTGTCGACAAAGAGGCTGTAGATGTCGATTAAATTTGCACAAGAAAAGAAAATCGGGCGAGGAAGTAAGATGAAAAAATTCAATGTTTTGCTAGGCTCAACGGCATTGGTCTGCGTTATGTCGACCGCGTCGTTTGCGCAAACGACGCCAGCAGCTGCGCAAGAACCTGCCGCGCCTTCGGGCGAACGTGCCGTTGACACCGTTGTCGTCGTTGGTAGCCAAATTCGTGGCGCGAGCGTGACCACGGCTTTGCCTGTGGCGGTTTTCAACCAAGAAGCTATTCGGGCCACGGGTGCCGTTAATGGCGACGACCTTTTGCGCACCATTCCACAAATGGGTGATGTCCTCGTCAGCCCAGCCAATAATGCTCAGACGTCAAATTCAGCTCGTGGCGACGTCAATTCAATCAATTTGCGTTCGCTTGGCGTTGGCAACACGCTTGTTCTTTTGAACGGCCGCCGTGTCGTGCAGCACCCGACAAGCCAAGGCACGTCCGATACGGGCACAGTTCCGGTGCTTACCTATAACTCAAACGCCATTCCTGTTTTCGGGCTTGAGCGGCTTGAAGTGTTGCTCGACGGCGCTGCGGCCATTTATGGCGCTGATGCTGTGGCCGGTGTCGTCAACTCGGTCACCCAACGAAACTTTGATGGTTTGCAAATAAAGGCTCAGTACGGTGGTGCGGAAGGCACGCGCTTGCGTGAATTCAATGTCGGCATGTTTGGCGGGCAAGACTTTGAGCGCGGCAACATTTCGTTCTTCCTTGACTACACGGATCGCACGGCCCTCCGCGCCGAAGATCAGGATTTCACCGCGTCTGACAATTTGCGTTCGTTTTTTGCCAACGACCCTGATTTCGCCAGCAGCTTGACACCGGATGGTCGCAATACCCGCGGTGCGTGGGCCAACTTGGCGGTCGTTGGTGGTCCAGGTGTTATTCGACAAGGCACTGTCGCTTTGACATCTGCCGCTGGCGCGCTGCGTGTCCAACCGACGAGCATTGCGGGCTGCGCAGCCAATGTCGGTGCCGGAATCTGTATCGGTGCGGGAGCGCTAAACTTTAACACGGTGCAACGCGATCTCCGCTTCGATACTGCTCCGGGCACGACGATCAATCCTGAAACCCAGCGTTTCAATTTAATGGTTACAGGCGATTACGAGATCAATGAAAACGTCTCTGCGTTCGGTGAACTTGGTTGGTATCAAGCGTCCACGCTGCGCATTCAACCGCCGGTGATCAACCTCAACACGCTGACCATTCCGGCATCAAACTATTGGAACCCATTTGGTCCTGTCACCTTTGCCAATGGCCAAGCCAATCCTAACCGTCTTCCCGGCCTGACGAACGTGCCTGTTGGCGGTTTGCCGTTGACGCTGAACCAATATCGCTTTGTTGATGCCGGCTTCCAAAATGTGGAAGTCGAAAACTATCAGGCGCGTATACTTGGCGGCCTTAAGGGCAATTTCCGTGGCTTTGATTGGGAATCGGCCCTCGTTTACACCGAAGCTAAGGCTGAGGACGTTTCTGACGCCGTGAACTCGACCGCCTTGCAACGCCAATTGGCGCTCTCAACGCCGGACGCTTACAATCCCTTCAACGGAGGCTGCCTCAATCAGTTGAGCTATGGTGATTGCACGCCAAGCTCTCAGGCCGCTATCGATGCCATCAAGTTCAAGCTGGTGCGTGAGTCGCGCACGACTCTGACAATGGGTGACTTGAAGGTCTCCAAGCCTGATCTTTTCAAGATTTGGGGCGGGGATGTTGGCATCGCGTTCGGTGTCGAAGTGCGCGGTGAGACTCAAAGAGACAACCGTGACGCTAATCTCGACGGCACCAACCCGTTTGTGGATTCCGTGACTGGTGCGCGCCAGCTCAGTAATGTGATCGCCGTCAGCCAAAACCCAGATACGAGGGGCAAGCGCACGGTGTCATCGGTGTATGTTGAGCTTGCATTGCCGATTGTCTCAGAAGAGATGAACATTCCCTTGGTGCAAAGCTTTGATATGCAACTGGCCGCCCGCGCGGAAAACTACAGCGATTTCGGCGGCGTTGCGAAGCCTAAAGTGGCGGTTGCTTGGGGCATTTTCGACGGTCTGAAACTGCGCGGCTCTTACTCTGAGGGCTTCCGAGCGCCTAACTTGGAGCAAACAAATACCGCGACCTATGGTCGATTGGCGACTAACAACGACTTCATCCGCTGTGAAGCCGATTTACGCGCGCGCCGGATTGCCACCTTTGGGGCGTGCTCGCGCTCAATTGGTTACTCGTTGCTCCTGTCGGGTAACAAGGATCTAGAGCCGGAAGAAAGCACAAACTCCTCCATTGGCGTCGTTTTTGAGCCCCGATTCCTGCCAGATGCGATGGGCAGCTTCATCTTCACTGCCGACAAGTGGCGGATTGAACAAGAAAAGATTGTCGGCCTGTTTGGTGGCGCCAGCGCCGTGGCGCAAGACTATCTCGACCGTGTCCAAGGCCGATCAAACCCTCTCGTCACGCGCGCGGCTCCGAACGCGGACGACATCGCCTTGTTTGCCGGAACCGGCATTGCACCTGTCGGCCAAATTATCTCGGTCTCGGATCGCTTCATCAATTTGCTACCGCAGCAAGTTGAAGGGATCGACCTCGGTTTGATCTGGCGTCTCCGCGACACGCCAATTGGAAACTTTCGCCTCACCTTAAACGCATCCAAACTCACCAAGTTTGGCCGCGAGCCGGGCGAAGCTATCGATGCACTGTTTGCTGCGCGTGCGGCCGGCACGATTAACGCTGCAACGCCATTGCCTGAGTCATCTGATCTCCTTGGCCGCAATGGCCGTCCGGAATGGCGTGGGTCTGCTTCGCTGATTTGGAGCAAAGGCCCTTACCAAATTGGCGCTTTCACCCAGTATATCAGTGCTGTCGATGAAACAGGCTTTGTCGACGCGCTTGGCAATTCGTGGGAAGTCGACTCACAGCTGACTGGTAATCTCTACTTTGAGTATGAGTGGAAAAAGAATGCCGGCTGGGCGTCCAACAGTGCCATCCGTGTCGGCGCACGTAACATCACCAACGAGCAGCCGCCTTTGACCTCAACGGGTTTCCTCGGCTCGCTTTACCGCCCTTATGGACGCTATTGGTACGTGAACCTTTCGAAGTCGTTCTAGTCTGAGGGGCTAATCAAGTGCGCTGGCAAGCAGACCGAAAGTCCCTGAAGACTGGCTCGGCGTCATCTTTCCAGCGCCTTGGTGGGCTGATTTCGTTCGCATTGGCTGCGTTGGCAGCGATGATGTCAGTGTCCGCCGCGGCCGCGCCGAGCGCTTCAATAGCCTTGGCCGCGAGTGGCAAGAAAGTAGCGTGTCCGGAATACCTGCCTTCGGGAACGGCCTGCACTACGGGCGTTTCGGCCAAGGGCTCGATCTACTTTATGGCCGTTCCAAAGGCTTGGAACGGAACGCTCGTGCTCTTTGCTCACGGTGGCCCCCGCTTGGGTGATCCGTTGCTAGAGGAAACGCTCGACGACCTGCAAAAGTTTAACATGCTCGTCCACGAGGGCTATGCATGGGCGGGTGCCACCTATCGGCGCGGCGGCTACGGCGTGCGTTCAGCGGCGGCGGACATGGACGACCTTCGCGAGATAGCGTGGCAAAAACTTGGGGCTCGACCGAAGCTTACCATCCTGCATGGCCAATCATGGGGCGGTAACGTGGCGGCCAAAGCGGCAGAGCTTTACGCGCTTGATGATGTTGGCGAAAAGAACTTCGATGGCGTCGTTCTGACCAGTGGCGTGTTGGCGGGCGGCACTCGCGGCTATCGCTTGCGCGTTGATTTGCGTGCGGTTTATCAGTTCTATTGTCAAAACCACCCACGCTCCAAAGAACCGCAATACCCTGTTTGGCAAGGCCTGCCGGCTGGTTCGACCATGACGCGAGATCAGCTTGCTGTACGGGTGCGTGAGTGTACTGGCGTCGGATTACCCGAAGCAGAGCGGAGCGCTGAGCAGAAGGCGCGTTTGCGTAACATCCAACAAGTGCTGGGCATCACAGAGGCCCAGCTTCTTCCAAACCTCGCTTGGGCAACGAACACATTTCAAGACTTGATTGGCCGCTTGCAGGGGCGCAACCCATTCTCGAACCGTGCGACCTTCTATCAAGGCTCTGATGACGATGCAGCGCTGAACGCCGGGATTGAGCGCTTCAGTGCCGATCCCGAGGGTCATGCCCAATTGGCCTATGACAGCGATCTCAGTGGCCTGATTGTGGCCCCAACGATTACGCTACACGGCATAGGCGACGACGTCGCAAACATTTGCCATGAAAGCGCCTATCGACGCACAATCGCTCATGCGGGGCGAAGCGAGCTTTTGGTGCAGACCTTCACCGACGAAAGCGCACATAGCCGCCTGAGCGCACCGGCTTATCCTGCAATCTTTGCCGCAATGACCCAATGGATAAGTACAAGGACCCGTCCAACCCGCGCTGATATAGCGGCCGCCTGCAGCCCGTTCGCAGGGAAATACGGCGAGCCATGCCGGTTCAGTTTAACTTATGAGCTTGATGACAAGCCTTGTTGACCGTGCTTGGCTGACCGAGCGGCGAATTGGGGTTGGTCAGCTAACAGATGTTCTCCCAGTATAAGGTTGCGCTTGATTGCCGCTGTCCGCGCAAAAAGTGCAGGCACGGCGCAAAGATCGTGACGGGTGCTTTGGTTCAACGGCCAAAAGCCAATTCGGCTTCGATCATCGTATTCCGGCGCGGCTTGGCATCCGGCTCAATTACGGGGAAGGCGAAGCCTGTGCATCGATCAAGCCTTGAATCCGCCGGTAAAAGGCTTCCCTTTTCTCTCCACTATCGCCCTCGCTTGCACGCGGCCAATTTGAATTTGAAGCGATCACCAATTTCCGTTTTGGATCAATAAAAATGCCTTGGCCGAAAATGCCGTCTGCAGCCACGGAACCATCGTCATAGGTCCACCACTGGAAACCGTAGCCATGGCCTGGATTGCCATAATCAACTTGCTTCACAGTGGCTTGGGTAAACCAGTCGGACGGTACGACCTGTTTCTCACCGACTTTGCCATTGTTCAGAACAAATTGCCCGAAACGGGCAAAATCCTGTGTGGATGCTTGAATGCAGCATCCGCCGATCTCACCCCCCGTTGCCCCGAGGAGCCAAGTGGCGTCTGAGGCCATTCCAAAGGGCTGCCATATTTTTTCTTCAAGATACGCCGCGAGGGATTTCTTGGTGGCCGATTGAACCAGAACACCAATAAGATTGGTTTCGCCGGTATTGTAGTGCCATTTCGTACCGGGCGGATGAGCGCGCGGGAGCTTTCGCATATAGCTTACGGTGGAATCGAGCCCAGGGTCCGGCTTTGCGTTGTTGAAGCTCGCTACGTCGGAATTTGGGTCTTCGTAATCTTCATTCCAGCGAACCCCCGAAGTCATCGTCAGCAACTGGCGCACTGTCACATCGTCATAAGCCGACCCCTGGAGATCGGGGATGTAGGCAGAAACCTTATCCTCAAGGCTCTTTATTGCGCCATCCTGAAGAGCGGCGCCGACCAAGGTGGAGGTGACGCTCTTCGCAACGGAAAAGCTGGTCCATCGGCCATCGGCGCCGAAACCTAAGCCGTAGTGTTCCGCGACGATCTGCCCATCATGAACGACAATAAGGCCTGCCGTGCGCTGCTCCGCCATGTAGGCATCGAGGCCTGAAATCCTCAGTGGCTTCCCGACCGGCAACACATAGGGGCGATCACTTTTCGCAATCGAATTTGCTTTGGCGAGCATCGGAAGCCGATCAAGCGCCCGAAAGGCGGCATCGCGCTGAGGAATGCTCCAGAACAATACATCTCGGTTCGTCGGGAGTTGAGCGAGCACGCCGCGAGTTTCTTTATCGAGGCTGCCAAAACCAAACCCGATGCCAAAGGCAATGGCGGCCACCCCAATCATCAAGAACTGTCGCATTCTCCCACCCTGTACCGTTTTGTGTGTCTGACGGACTATTCGGTCCACATCATCTCTGTTGTGGCTAAAAACGGCTAAATGCAAACGTTATGTTTCGCCCGCAATTTTATCTCCAAAATCCCTATGTATCTCAATTATATACGGTCAAGGTCATGTTATGAAAGCGCCTTTGATTGAGTGGAAAACAAAAAAGGCCTTCGCACCGTCTGATGCGAAGGCCCCAGTATTTGTTGTCTGATTGGTCTTAGAAGGTGTACTTCGCCGAGGCGCCATAGGTACGAGGTTGGCTCGGATAGCCCGAAACGGAACCCGCTTGAGCCACAGAGTCGAACACTGTCGTCAAGTAGCGCTCGTCCGTCAGGTTACGACCCCACACGGTGAACTCCCAACCATTTGGCATCGCAAAATTGATGCTGCCGTTTAGGCTGATTGGTTGGAAGGTATAGGCTTCAGCGGCCTTACGATTGGCAGCATTCCGCGCATCACGGTTTGGAATTTGCGCTTCGCTGAAAAGGTTGAGCCCGTTCGTGAGCTGCTCTTTCGAGGAATACGCATAGTCTGCCCGGTAAGTAAGGCGATTGCCATTCGCGAGTGGCTGAATGAACGTAACCGAGGTGTTGAGGTTGAGCTCGTTAATGCCGGCAGGCTTAAGGCCGGTATAATCACCAAAAGCACCACCCTTAAAGTCATCGAATAGCGGGTCCAAATAGGTGGCAGCAAGCGTCAGGATCAATGGCCGGATTGGGCGCCAAGTGCCATCAAATTCAACGCCTTTGGTGGATTGGGTTCCGGCATTTGCCAGAATAAAGCCCGTTCCAGTGAAGACGTTGGATTGGAAGCCATCAATCTTTTGGTCGAAGATTGTCAGGTTGAAGGCGCCTTTTTCGAATGCAGCTTTGAGGCCGACTTCGACAACTGTTGCGTCCTCTGGTCCCGCAAATCGTGAGCCGCACGAGAGGTTCGTCACGGCTAAACCAGCCGCGCGGATCTTTGAGGTCGGCGGGTTGGTGATTGGGTTACCGGGCACAAAGTCAGCGCATGATGGCGCAGAATCCCGCGTCAGATTGACCGAAGACGCCTTGAATCCGGTGGCATAGCTGACATAGGCGTTAAAGTTCTCATTGATGGTCCAGGCCAAACGGGCGGAATAGCTGGTGCCGCTATCGTTGGTACGGCCAGATTCAATCGCGTTTGGCACATTCAATCGCGGCGGCTGGAACTGAAGCCCGCGTAAGCCCAACAAGGTGTTCACAGCAGGATTGTTGGCATTCGCGATTGCGAAGGCAGAAGCGCCAGCATTGATTTGGCTAAAGATCGCTGGTTGAGCCGCTGCAAAAGCCGCCACTTCGGCCGCCGTTGCCGAGCGGCCAAGGCCGCGTGCTGCACCTACTTGAGCCGCAATCGCCCCGTTCTGAACCAAGCCAACCCCAATCAGGTTTAGGTCGAGACCTGAAAACACATCGGTGCTTTTTACGTTGGTCGAGTATGTTTTTTCGTCTTTTGTGTAGTTAACGCCAAGCGTTAGTGTCAGCGCATCATTGATTTCAAAGTCCAAAGTTCCGAAGATGGAGGCTGCGTTATTCTCCATTCTGAAGCTTTCTTCGGTGCCCGTGCCGGCTTTTTGGAACGTGCCTGGGGCAAACCCGAGTGCGCCTTCCAAAAAGCTCAAGGGCGAAGCCGCGCCACCGGAAAGCGCGGTTGCGTAGTTGCGGAAGTCCGCACCATAGACAACTGCTGATTTCTGCTTGATTTCTTCTTGGAACAAGTAACCGCCGAGAAGGAAGTTCAGAGGCCCTTCAAAGTCTGACGTGAGACGGAATTCTTGTGTCAGGGTGTCGATTTGCTTGTCGTCAGGCACGGTTGCGAGCCGCGCGCTCGTAAAATCAACGTCCTGAAGCTGAGAGACTTCGGACTTTCTAAAGGCCGAGATCGACGTAAAGTTTAGGGTGTCGCCTGTATGGTCGATTTGGACCGAGAAGCCCGAATTGTCGATTACGTTGGTCGGCACAAGATCTGTAAACTGTTCGTCGCTAAACGGCGCATTGGAGCGGATCTTTCCGCCAATGGCGCGAACTGCCGCGCCGGTTGGGCCATCGGTGACGTTTCCAACGGCGCAACAAATTTCATCCAAGTGATCAAAGTCGGCAAGCGCACGAATGGATAGTCGATCCGTTGGCTCGATAAGCAGATCACCGCGAACAAAATACCGGTTTCGATCATTTACCAGAGCGCCCGTTCCGAGGTCTTTAACGTAGCCATCACGGACATTGTAACCGGCCGCGAGGGCAAACGCCGCCTTTTCATCGATCGGTCCGGTTATGTCAGCTTTGATCACCCGGGCATTGAAATTGCCAAGGCTGACCTCGGCTGATCCGCCGAGTACAAACTGTGGCTTGCGGGTTACTATGGAGATAACGCCTGCTGATGCGTTCTTTCCAAACAGGGTTGATTGTGGGCCACGCAACACTTCAACCCGTTGCAGGTTCGGCAGGTCACCAATCGATGATCCAGCCCGTGAGCGATAGACGCCGTCGATAAACAGGGCAACGGATGGTTCAATACCCGCATTGTTGGCCCCATTACCGAAGCCTCGAATAAAGAACGTTGAGTTGGCGGAGCTTTGGTTTGTGCTGATGCGTAGCGAGGGCACCAATGTTTGTAGGTCGTTGAGGTCGCGGACTTGCGCCTTGCTGATGGTATCAGCCGTGGTCACTGACACTGCAACTGGCACCTTCTGAAGCGATTGCTCGCGCTTCGTTGCCGTAACGATGACGACCTCTGTTTCAGCGCGCGGCAGCTCATCTGGCGCCGTGGTGGGAGCGGTTTGCGCAAAGGCCATTGTCGACATGGCGGCAAATGAGACGCCAATCAAAAAAATCTTCTTTCGAGCGGTGGACTGCACGGTTTTTTCCTCAATTGATTATGGTTGTGATGGACACAGCGAACTGGTTGCCGCCTTTGGGTAGCGCGGGTTAGATTGAATTCGTTTCTAAGCGTTGAAAGCCACTGCTTGAAAACGGAGAAACCTGCACCCCGCATAAACTAGATTTAGGCCCCGCTGCAACAATAAGGTGCTGTCAATTGGGGAAAGCGGCTAAACAAAAACTGCAACGACTGGCCCAGCTAGGGTGTTCGTTCTCCACATTGGTCGGGCACTGGAGTGTGCTCAAGAGGTTGCTGTTTAGTCCGGGCGGAGTGATGCACCTTTACCGCCATAACGGCTTCACCGGGAAATTTGCCTTGATGCCACCCTATTTTTCGGCGCAAAAGAGCTGATAGTGCTGTCTATAGTAACCATCGGCGTTTAAGGAACGCTAACGCCGCTCGAATGTCAAAAATCAGGTTAAGCCGAACGCTATAATCTAAAGAAAGAATAATATCGGCCTGATTTATTATGGAAATTATTAGACATAATTATCGCTAAAGCCCTATTCACAAAAATCATTAATTGGCGAGATAAATAAAAATAATTCATCCCATAATATCACTGCAAAGGTTTACTATGTCTCCGATGTGGCTCTCTTAGCAGCTAAATATTATATCAACCCCGCGACGGAATCCCCAAAACAAACCGTTGAAATCCACGTTCATATTCTAGCGAGGATGTAAAAAATGCGTGGTTGGTTTATTGTCGGCATGTTGCTTATGATCGTGATCAGCGCCTCATCGAATGCACAAGCCAAGTTTAGGCTGGGCCAACAGGCATCGAGCAACACATTCAAAATAAGGGTCGATAAACTCGAGCGCAGCTATGGTTTGCATATTCCGCCACGACGCAGTGATGGTGCGCCGCTTCTTATCGTTTTGCACGGTACTTTTGGTACGGGCGAGCGTATGGAGCGTGGTCTTGGATTTGATCCATTGGCGGATGAGCATGGATTTATCATTGCCTATCCTGATGCCTATACGCCACAAGGTGAGCGCCAATCATGGCGCTGGAATGACGGCCGGGGAACATTGCGGTCATCGAACCCAGGCATAGATGATGTGCGCTTCCTTGCGGCCTTGATCGAGGATGTGGCTCAGCGTCAGAAAATTGACCGTAGACGGGTCTTCCTTACCGGAGCCTCAAATGGCGGCATCATGGCGTACCGAGCCGCATGCGAGCGCCCCGAACTATTTGCAGGCGTAGCTCCGGTGATTGGCAATCTCGCAACGCCTATTGCCCCTTCATGTCGCCCGCGCACACCTGTCAGTATTCTAGCCATTAATGGTATTGCGGATCGTTTCGTCCCCTATGCAGGTGGAGAGGTTTGCGCTGGAGTGCCAAGCCGTCTGTGCGAAGGCGGACCGGTATTGTCCGCGGCACAATCAGTGGGGCGTTTTGCAGAGACGGCACGATGCGGGAACGTACCTATAATCACGCGCCGCCCAGTTGGTGTTGACGATGGTACGCGTGTTGAAGACCGACGGTATCAGGCTTGTGTCCGAGGCTATGAAGTAAGCCTAGTCGCCATTCACGGCGGTGGTCACGCATGGCCGCCACGCGATTCCCAGATGGGCCAAGCGCGCGCGGGTGTGTCGTCTCAAAACCTCGACGCAACAAAGGAAGTAGTGGCCTTCATGGGGCGTGTCGGTGAAGCATGGTAGAGCAGACACGCGCGCGCTCGTGTTGGCGCAAATCGTGCCAGAGTTTAGGCAGCGATCTCAACCTGATGTGCCATCAGGCTTTCCCAACGCCTCGCGCGCGCGTAAAACTGTATTAGCGATTAAGTTGCGTTGCGGGTCGGTTTCGTTATACCTCTCGCCTAGACTTTTAGCCCCCCCGTCCCGGTCGCGCGCGACCGCTAAGGCCGACAGGATTGCAACCTGCTCGCTTGTCACCCGCTTGTAGTCAAGAACCGAAATCGTGTGTGCCTGCGCGCAATTGCTAGAGTTTCCTCGGAACCGACGTCCTCTGCCGCCTTCGAACCGAGCCCCCAATCTTGGTCGGGTGCGGCTACCGCAGCGTGGTAGATGGATGGAAGCGGGCAGTTTTTGGGCAAGAGGCATTAACGCGAAAACGCCCTTTCCGCTCGGAGTGAATTTTTGAAGAATTGTGAGAATACTACTGAAGGTAGCTGGCGGACAGAGCGGGATTCGAACCCGCGGTAGGCTTTCACCTACACACACTTTCCAGGCGTGCGCCTTCAACCACTCGGCCACCTGTCCGTCTTGGAGGGCGGGTTTTAACGCTAAACCATTTAATGGCAAGGCTCTGGCTCTGTTGTCACTGGTATTGGCGTGTCAGGGCCGTGGATTTGTAACGCGGCATGAAATGCCACGAATAGTTTTACGTAAGAGGCTGCAAATTGCGCCGTGCAAGACTATTTGAGTGCTGAGGAGAAAAGCCATGTTCGGGTTCAAACAGAAAACATTGACAATGCCGTCGCCTAATGAGGCTCTTGCAGGGCGCGCCGCTGAGATGCCGACGGCAAGCCACCACTTTGTATCTGGGCGGGCCTTGAAGGGGCCTTGGCCAGAAGGTTTGCAACAGGCGATGTTTGGCCTTGGTTGTTTCTGGGGCGCGGAGCGCAAGTTTTGGCAGACGCCGGGCGTTTTTGTGACCGCCGTTGGCTATGCGGCTGGCTACACTCCAAACCCGACCTATGAAGAGGTTTGCTCTGGCGCTACCGGCCATAATGAAGTGGTTCTGGTTGTATATGATCCGGCGATCATCTCATACGAGGGGCTTTTGAAGGTGTTCTTTGAAAGCCACGACCCCACGCAAGGCATGCGCCAAGGGGGGGATATGGGCACGCAATATCGCTCGGGTGTCTATAGCTTTGATCACGGCCAGCAGATGGCCGCTTTGGCCGCGCGCGCGGCCTATGGCGAGGCCCTCGCCACGAGCGGATTCCCGCCCATTACCACCGAAGTACAAGGTGTCGGTGCATTCTACTACGCCGAGGATTACCATCAGCAATACCTTGCAAAGAATCCGCAAGGCTATTGTGGCATTGGCGGCACGGGCGTGACCTGCCCAATCGGGGTTGGCGTCGCGGCTTAGCGACCCAATTCCCGCATTGCGCGTTCCAATCCGGAAAGCGTCATCGGGAACATGCGTTCTCCGCCGACAATATCTCGAATAAGTCCGATGGAAGGTGTGTATTCCCATTGACGCTCGGGCACCGGGTTGAGCCAGACGCAGCTTTCATAAATGTCAGCAACGCGTTTGAGCCACACTGCCCCGGGCTCCTCGTTCCAATGCTCAACGGAACCGCCCGGATAAGTCACTTCGTAAGGGCTCATCGTGGCGTCACCGACGAAGATCACTTTGTAGTCGTGAGGGTATTTGTGAAGTACGTCGAACGTGTTCATCTTCTCGATGTTGCGCCGACGATTATCCTTCCACACACCTTCATACAGGCAGTTGTGGAAGTAAAAATATTCCATGTGTTTGAATTCGGTGCGTGCGGCCGAGAACAGCTCCTCGCAGAGCTTGATATGGGCATCCATTGACCCGCCAATGTCGAAGAAGAGCAATACTTTGACAGTATTACGACGCTCGGGTCGCAAGATCACATCCAGATAGCCTTGATGGGCGGTGGCCTTGATCGTGCCGGGCATATCCAGCTCGCTGGGTGCGCCATCCCGCGCCCATTTGCGTAACCGGCGCAAGGCTACTTTGATATTACGTGTGCCAAGTTCGACGTCGTCATCGAGGTTTTTGTAGTCGCGCTTATCCCAGACTTTGACAGCGCGGTTATGGCGGCTCTCTTTTTGACCGATCCTAATCCCCTCCGGATTGTAGCCATTAGCACCGAAGGGTGAGGTTCCTCCTGTTCCAATCCACTTATTGCCGCCCTCATGGCGTTCCTTTTGCTCTTTCAAGCGTTCAGCGAGGGTCTCCATCAGTTTTTCGAAACCACCGAGTGCTTCGAGTTCGGCTTTCTCTTCTTCGGTTAGATATTTTTCCGTGAGCGCCTTCAGCCAATCCTCGGGAATGGAGGCGGCGAGGGCATCTTCGGTTTTCTCTAGGCCCTTAAACACGTGGCCGAACACGCGGTCGAATTTGTCGAGGTGGCGTTCGTCTTTCACCATGGTGGCGCGCGACAAATAGTAAAACTCGTCAATCCGCTCTGGAATCACGCCTTTATCGAGCGCCTCGAGCAACATCAGATATTCTTTAAGGGAAACCGGAACTTTCGATTCACGCAGTTCAGTAAAAAATCGCTGGAACATTGAGCCTACTCCACAAGCGCCACACTAATAGTTCTCACGCACACGTCGAGTGGCGACGTAACGGCAGGCTGATTTTGAGTGCGAAAAAAGGCGCATCCGCAATTCGTTAACCATGTCGATTTACGGTCCGCACAGGATAGTGCGCTTATCTGGCGGTTCGGAGGCATGGGGTCTCTTGGCCGAATGGGCAGCGCGAAAAAGGAGCCGAGACGATGGCACTGAAGCTCTCCCTGAAGCCTGGGGAAAAACTGGTTCTGAACGGCGCGGTCATCAGCAATGGTGATCGGCGAACAACATTGTTATTGCAGAATAAAGCGGCGGTGTTGCGGGAAAAAGACATCATGCAGCCTGAAGGCGTTACGTCTCCGGCCCGGCACATCTATTTCCCAGTGATGATGATGTATCTCGACGGCACCTTGGATTCTGAATGGTATAACGAGTTTGCGATCCGCATGACTGAGTTCATGAGTGCGGTACGCAATCCAGAGATCTTGGCTGATTGTGTGCAGGTTTCGCGCGATGTTCTGGCTCGGGAATATTACCGCGCCCTCGTGCGGTGCCGCAAACTGATCGCTTATGAAGATGAAAGGCTTGGGAATGGGGCTGGCAGCATATCAGCAGACGCAGACGCGGACCGAAACGCCGCGTGATCTGGAGTACCGGCTGTTTGCGCAAGTGACGCTGGCAATGATGGATCTTAAAGCGGTGCCAAAAGGCGAGTTCGCGCGCTGGATGGATATCCTCGATTGGAACCGCCGCGTCTGGACGTTCTTTTCAAACGATTGCCTGCGCGATGGCAATCAGCTGCCGCATGCGTTGAGGGCATCGATCATTTCGTTGGCTCTCTGGGTTGGGAAGTATACCAGCGAAGTGATGCGCGGCGACGGCGATATTGATGATTTGATCGATATTAACCGCACCATCATGCAAGGCCTGACCAACGGCGCGGCGGCACAGAGCAACGCCGCTTAAGAAACCCTACGTGTGACGAAGCGAGTAGCCCCATGCTAGCATGGGGCTTCTTTGCTTTTGGGGCCGGAGCGTGGGAAGCGCGAATGTGTCTTCGACTTAGGCGCGTATAAAATGTTGTTTATTATGGGAAAAAATCCTTATCCCGGGGCAAAGCGTCGGCAGCGAGTTTATCAAACTTAACGATTGGAACGGCAGTTTATTCCCTGTTGCTGGGAAAAAATTACCAGCTGATCGGCATTTTCTGCCGACTAATCCTACCATTAACGGACCGGTAACCAAAAAAACTCAACGCCTTGAAGTATCGAAGGTAAACGGCGTTTGGCCCCGTCTGTGCACGAGTCGCGTAGGACCAAAATGGTCTTCGCGATCAAAATGATCACGTCACACAATGTGGATGGAGCCAAAAAATGGCAGCAAGTGTAAACACAAACGTCGGCGCACAAGTTGCGCTGCAAAGCTTGAACCGGACGCAGTCCGAACTGGCGACTACTCAAAACCGTGTCAGCACGGGCCTCAAAATCTCCAGCGCAAAAGACAATGGTGCGGTGTTTGCCGTAGCCTCTGGCCTGCGCGCTGAATCGAACGCGCTTGAAGCGGTTCAAACCTCGCTCAATCGCGGCAAAGCTATTCTGGACGTCGGTTTAGCAGCTGGCGAAAGCGTATTGAGCGCTTTGGAAGAGCTGAAGGCACTTTCGGTGAACGTTGCTGGTTCAACGGGTGCTGCCAACACCGCCTATCAAGCCGATTTTACCGCCATCAAAGCCAACATCGACAAGGCAATCACAAATGCCACGTTTGATGGTGTTGCAATCTTGAGCACGGCCGCGACAACCGTGATTTCCGATACAACGGCAACGGGCCGTTTGACGATCGGCGCTGGAAACTTGGCATTTGCTCTGGCCAGCACCGCAACTATTGGCGCTGTAACAACGGCGATCAACACATTCTCGGCCTCAATTGCGCGCCTCGGCACCCAATCTAAGGCCTTGGATCGTCAGTCAACCTTTATCGACAAGCTGCAAGGAGCGGTTGGAGCCGGTATTGGTAACCTCGTAGACGCCGACTTGGCCAAGGAAAGCGCTCGACTGACATCGCTGCAAACCAAGCAACAGCTTGGCGCTCAGGCTCTGTCGATCGCCAACCAATCGCCGAGCATTCTGCTCTCACTGTTCCGTTAATCTCGGAAAGCCCGCCGCTGCGCGCAAGCGCATCGGCGGGCACTTTCCAAATTGGCGCGGCGGATTGATCCAAGCTTCAAGGGCAAACCAACCCGCGAATTAAATAAGCGCGTGTTCGCAGAGCGTGATTTCCGGCGTTGCGTCACGCTCGGCAATGCCGAATGATCGCCCACGAGGCAATTGGTGTGCTGCCCTTGCTAGCATTCGCAAAAATGCCCGAACTTTGGCTAGGCGCCCTCTTCTGTTGCTGACGCGATTGGGCAGTCTGCAGACCCCACACCTGCTCCGAACTCTCCAAACCTAGCGCACGTATAAGCCACGTCCCAGACCAATTGAGCGCTCACACTGGTCACTGGCCGTGAACAGGCTCAGCCCTTTTTGGCCAATCTGTGGCTTTGCTACGGACGCTTCGCGCGAGTTTATACATGTTCTTTATAGATAATTGTTTATAAACAGAAATTGTAAAATATCGTCGATTTTTGAACATGCCAGATGGCCAAAAAAGACCTCTTACTCGGCACATTTTTCCTTGCTATTAGGAAAAAAATGCCCCCTGATCGGCAGTTTTTGCCGACCATTTAGTGCGTTAAGGTAATAGTAACCAAGGAAACTCAACGGCATTCGACGCCCATAATTAATGGCCGTTGGCCTCATCTGTGCAGCTTCACCATCGGACCAAAATGGTCTTCGCGATCACAATGATCACGTCACACAATGTGGATGGAGCCATAAAATGGCAGCAAGTGTAAACACAAACGTCGGCGCACAAGTTGCGCTGCAAAGCTTGAACCGGACGCAGTCCGAACTGGCGACCACTCAAAACCGCATCAGCACCGGTCTCAAAATCTCCAGCGCAAAAGACAATGGTGCGGTGTTTGCCGTAGCCTCTGGCCTGCGCGCTGAATCGAACTCTCTTGAAGCTGTTCAAACCTCGCTCAATCGCGGCAAAGCTATTCTGGACGTCGGTTTAGCAGCTGGCGAAAGCGTATTGAGCGCTTTGGAAGAGCTGAAGGCACTTTCGGTAAACATTGCCGGCGCCACTGGTGCGGCGCTGACAGCCTACCAAGCCGACTTTACGGCAATCAAGGCAAACATCGACAAGTCGATCGCTAACGCGACGTTTGACGGTGTGGCAATCTTGAGCTCCGCGGCGACGACGGTGATTTCCGATACAACGGCAACGGGCCGCTTGACGATTGGCGCTGGTGCGCTGACCGTTACGCTGACGTCTGCCAGCACGATCGGTGCCGTCACGACGGCGATCAACACATTCTCGGCTTCTATCGCGCGCCTCGGCACGCAGTCCAAAGCCTTGGATCGTCAGTCAACCTTTATCGACAAGCTGCAAGGCGCAGTTCAGTCCGGTATTGGCAACCTCGTAGACGCCGACTTGGCTAAGGAAAGCGCTCGACTGACATCGCTGCAAACCAAGCAACAGCTTGGCGCGCAGGCTCTGTCGATTGCCAACCAATCGCCGAGCATTCTGCTCTCACTGTTCCGTTAATCTCGGAAAGCCCGCCGCTGCGCGAAAACGCAACGGCGGGCACTTTCCAAATTTAAGGAGAGGCGTCGGTCAATATCTACCGACGAGAAGACCATGCAGACGGTAAATACACCTGACGCGCCCACGCTGATTGCGGCATCTGTGCCTCAGGTTCCCCAAGCGAAAAACGATCAAGTTCTTGTAAAGCCAGTCGATAATGCAGCCAAACCGCGTGGGGAGGGCAATGATCAGCCCAATACGACGCGCAAGGCGGTGGCAAAGGCTCTGGCTGCTATTGGCCCGAGCGATAGCGAGTTGTTGATTGAAAAAGACGCTGAGCTCGGTCGCTACATCTACAAAAGCGTAGATCGCGCAACCGGCGAAGTAACACGGATCTGGCCATTGGCCGAAGTGCGTTCAGCGGTCGCGAGCCAACAAGGCTCGGGGACCAGCGGCGCAGCCCTCGACGCCCGCTACTAGGCGGCGTCACCATTTGATTTTTCGCGTTGGGCGTTCGCCCGACGGCAGGATATTTTTGCCTGTCTGTTCGGCAATTGATGCCGATCATTTTGCTACCTTAATGGCCAATTAACCATATAAAACACGCTAATTTAATGGGCTTCAGCGTGGCGCTGATGGCCCCGAAATTGCGCCCCGTGCTCCAGGACCAAAACGGTTTCCGGGATCAAAACGATCTTGTCATCACAAAGTGGATGGAGCTTAGAAAATGGCTACGATTAACACCAATGTCGGCGCTCAAGTGGCGCTGCAAAGCCTTAACAAGACAAACGCTAGCTTGGAGGTCACACAAAACCGGATCAGCACGGGCCTGAAAGTGTCGAGCGCCAAAGATAATGGCGCAGTCTTCGCCGTTGCGTCGGGACTGCGCGCTGAATCAGGGGCCTTAGACGCCGTTAAAGGTTCATTAGGTCGTGGTCAGGCCATCCTCGATGTCGGATTGGCAGCGGCGGAGAATGTTCTTGCAAGCCTCGAAGAGCTCAAAGCGCTCTCAGTCAACATTGCAGGGTCCACCGGCGCCGCAAACACCGCCTATCAGGCTGATTTTACCGCGATCAAGGCAAACATCGACAAGGCAATCGCGAACGCCACGTTCGATGGTGTTGCAATATTGAGCACCGCAGCGACAACAGTCATTTCAGACACGACGGCATCCGGCAGGTTGACCATCGGTGCTGGCGCGTTGACCGTTACGCTGACCAGCACCAGCACGATCGGCGCCGTTACAACGGCGATCAACGCGTTTGGCGCCTCTGTTGCTCGACTGGGAACGCAACATGCCGCCCTTACCCGCCAGCTGACCTTTATCGGCAAACTTCAAGACGCAACCGATGCCGGTATCGGTAACTTGGTGGATGCTGACCTTGCGAAGGAAAGCGCGCGGTTTACCGCGCTGCAAACCAAGCAACAATTGGGCGCGCAAGCGCTTTCAATTGCGAACCAAGCACCAAGCATTCTGCTTTCTCTCTTCCGTTAACACCGGAACTCCCGTCGTCGATCAAGAAGGTCGGCGGCGGGTTTTTTCTTTTTGCCGCAGCTTTATCAAACGCGATTTCATCCACACGAGCGAAATCAAAACAGACGATTTGTGAGGTCGATTTGAACCTAACCGGGCAGCAATCGCCGTCTCATAGGAAATATTTACCATGTTTCCAACAAGTTAATGCCAATTCACCATAAAATACTTATTAAAAACAATATGATGTGGAAGTACCGTTTTGGCACATCCTTTGCGCCCTGAGACACGACGCGGTCCGATCAAACGGTTCGCCAGAAGGTAACAGGGGCCAAAAATGCTCACCACAGTGAACACCAATGTCGGCGCGATGATTGCGCTCCAAAACTTGAATGCCACGTCGCAAAACCTCGCAGACGTTCAAAACCGTGTTTCAACCGGCCTGAAAGTAGATGGCGCACGCACCAATGCCGCCGTCTATAACGTGGCGCAAAACATGCGCGCAGACGTCGGCGCGTTGAATGCGGTAAAGACCAGCTTGGACCGTGCGACGTCCATCGCTGATGTGGCGCTCGCGGCCGGTGAGTCAATTTCCGATCTTCTTGTGAAGCTTCGCGAGCAAGTTACCGCTGCAATGGACCCATCCATCGACGCGGCCTCGCGCGCCGCTTACAACCAAGACTTCCGCTCCACCGTCGCCCAAATCAAAACAGCCATCGGGACCGCCAGTTTCGACGGCGCGAACATGCTGAACGGAACCATCACCACGGGCATCCGCTTCTTGGCTGACGCCGATGCCACCTCGGGCTTGGTGATCACGCTTCGCTCAGAGAACTTCAGTTTCTCAAGCACAATCATCACACTGTCTAACGCGGCCAGCATCCTGACGGTTACAACCGCCACGGCCAACCTCGCCCGCGTTCAAGCCTCAATCACAAACGTGAACTCTGCCTTGGCGCGCTTGGGCGCGACCGCGAAGCGGGTAGAGATGCACAACACGTTTATTTCTAAGCTGAATGACTCGCTGACCAGCGGGATTGGCAATCTGGTGGACGCAGACCTCGCCAAGGAAAGCGCCCGCTTGCAGGCGTTGCAGATTAAGCAACAGCTCGGCACGCAGGCTCTCTCAATCGCGAACCAAGCACCGCAACAAATCCTGTCGCTGTTCCGTCAGTAATCGGCGCAGACTGAGCCCCGAGGCACTCTACCGAAGCATTTTGACCGCGCTGCAGACGCAGCGCGGTCTTTTTGTTGTTGGGGGGTGGGCAAAGCCCCCCAAGGCAGGGCATTTGCGTGCGGGTGAAATTAGCCAACACCGCCGCCTTTCGCGTCATGCTCGTCATGTGCGCAAACTTCGCCGTTCTGGGTGCGCTTGTGCCCTATTTGCCGGTGTGGCTGTCGCGTGAAAAGCATCTTACAGGCGCTGAAATCGGCCTGATCCTTGCTACAGCCAATATCGCGCGTGTGGTTCTGGGGCCGCTAGCGGCGGCATGGGCGGAGGGGCTGAAAGACCGCCGAACGCCTTTGTTGGTATTCGCAGTGGTTGCGCTGATTGGCTATGTCGCACTGGCACCGCTGCAGGGGTTCTTTCCGATCCTCGTCGTCGCTTTTGCGGCCGGTTTATGCTTCCAAGGTATGGTGCCATTTATGGAGGCGGCTGCCCTTCGAACGACGCAGACGGGGCCCCTTAACTATGCAACCGCACGCGGTTTTTCCTCCGTCGCTTTTATTGTTGGAAACCTCGTCGGCGGTGCTTTGCTGGCAGCCTTTGGCGCGTGGGGGCCGTTTGGCTGGATTGTGGGTGGCTGCGCTGTCCTCGTGTTGACGAGCCTATGGCTTAAACGCGAACCGGTAGTCCGAAGCGAGACGCTCAGCTTTGGTGATCGCCTACGCGACGGCCTCAACCTGCTGAAAGAGCCACGCTTTATTCTCCTCGCTTTAAGTGCTGGCTTGATCCAAGCATCACACGGATTTTACTACGGTTTCGCCTCTCTTGTTTGGCTGGAAGCGGGCGTTTCACGCGATGTTGTTGGCTCTATCTGGGCATTTGCCGTCGTGGCTGAGACGATCTTCCTCTTCTTGTCGGCCCGTTATCTCGGGCGATTCAGTGGTGCAGTTTTAATCATTGCGGGCGGACTTGGCGGGATCATTCGGTGGTCTGTATATGCGACCTCACCGTCCTTGGCGCTTATCTTGCCTATGCAAGCGTTTCACGCGCTCACATTTGCTAGCACGCACATAGGCTCTGTTCGCCTGATTCAAGCTTGGTACGGCGACAGCCGCGGGACGACCGCACAAACCATGTTTGCCTCGATCGCCTTGGCCCCTCTGACCGGGTTGGCAACGCTCGGTTCCGGCCCGCTTTATGATCAGTTCAAAGCGGGCGGATTTTTGGCGATGGCCGCACTGGCCCTTATCGGCACAGGCCTTGCCGTTACGCTACGGCTTTCCCGCCACGGCAAGGCAGGTATGCTCTAGCCCAATCGGTGGCGGGCATTAGCCGCTAAGCCAAATGAGGGAGAGAGCCATGCGCGTGTTAGAGATTCAGGGGTCTTACGGCCTCGACAACCTCAAAATCGCCGAACGGCCAGACCCAACACCGGGGCCAGGCCAAGTCGCGGTGTCGATGCGCGCGGTTTCGTTGAATTTCCGCGACTTGATGACCGTTATCGGGATATATGGCGGCAATTTCCCGCTGCCCTTAGTGCCGTTTTCTGATGGTTGCGGCGTGATTAGTGCCATTGGGCCGGGCGTTACGCGGGTTAAGGTTGGCGATCGCGTGTCGAGCTTGTTTTTCCAAAACTGGTTTGCTGGCCCGCCTAAGCTAGAAAAAATCATCACCCCACTGGGCGGTCCGTTGGATGGTTGTGGTCAGGAAGTGATGATTGTGTCTGAGCAAGGCGTTTCAAAGGTGCCTGAGTTCCTGACCGACAATCAAGTTTCCACCCTGGCATGTGCCGGCCTAACCGCGTGGCGCGCCTTGGTCGTGGATGGCGATGTCAAAGCCGGCGACATAGCCGTGCTACAAGGCACCGGCGGCGTTTCAATCTTTGCACTACAATTCGCTAAGGCCATGGGCCTCGAAGTGATCATTACGTCCTCGTCGGATGAAAAACTCGAACGCGCCAAGGCGATGGGTGCCGACCATGTGATCAATTACAAGGCCACGCCGTCGTGGTCGTCCGAGGTACGGAAAATTACAAACGGCCGGGGCGCTGATATCGTTGTGGAAGTTGGTGGCGCTCAAACCTTGCCACAAAGCATCAGTTCGGTGCGGATCGGCGGGCATGTCGCCATTATCGGCGTGTTGTCCGGGGTTGCAGAGCCCTTCAACGTGGCGTCGCTCATCCAAACATCGGCGCGCGTTCAAGGTCTGTCTGTTGGATCGCGGGAGATGTTTGAGGACATGTGCCGCGCAATGGAACTCCACAAAATTGCCCCCGTTGTGGGCCAAACATTCCCCTGGACCGAAGCCAAAGCTGCCCTGGAATCCATGCGCGACGGTCAGCATTTCGGTAAAATCTGCCTTGAATTCTAGCCCGGCTTAACGCCTTCCCGCCTGCAACGGTCCGAGCAGAATTTCACCTGTTTCCAATCGCGCTCCCACTTTTTGCGCCATTGGAAGGGTCTGTTGCAGGCAAGGCATGGCTTTTCAGGCAGATGCTTCTTGTCGTTTCTTATACCATTGGCATTACGCGCCATGGGATTGCTTTGCCGCAAACAAGCGCTGAATGCGCGGGCGAAATCGCAGAAAAAGTCGGTAGGCCAATTCAAAAACGCCGCTCAACAGCGGGAGGCTGGCGAGCATGCCGAGCCAGTGCCAGCCACCGGGGAGTTGTTTCCACAGGGCCGCGAACGCGGCGGCACCAGAGAAAATTCTATCGCCATGCCGAACATGGAAGCGCGCGAGCGCGGCCTCGGGGGTTAATCCGCACGCACCAGCAAACTGCGGATTGGCGGCGACATCCTCAAACTCAATCGAGCGACCCGCAGCTATGCCCCGATAATGATCGATTTCGGCGCGGCATAAAGGGCAACCGCCATCATAAAGCACTGTCAGACTCGGGGTTATGACCATGAGCACAATGTGGCTCAATGCAGCGGAAATGCCAGTGTGACACTCTGCCGATGCCATTGTGCAGGTGCGTTTGTGGACGCGCTTGGTTACTAATGGCCCCATAGCCTATAACGCGGCCGAACCGTGCGAGGAATGATGGCGTTCAATTGGGGCAAGAAATCAGAACCGACAACGCCGTCGCCGCAGGGGGCTGACGAGGAGCGCCCAAACGTGTTCGGGCGTTTGTTCTCCGGCCTTGCCAAATCGTCGAGCAAGTTAGCCGATGGCGTTGCCGCTGTTTTCGTTAAGAAAAAGCTCGACAGCGAAACATTGGATGAGCTTGAAGATACGCTCGTTTTGGCCGATGTCGGCCCTCCGGCGGCAGCCCGGATTCGAGCCGGCATCGCGCAAGGGCGTTTCGATAAAGAAATCGGCGATGATGAGCTGAAACGTGCTCTGGCAGACGAAATTGCGGCCATCTTGAAGCCACGCGAGGCTCGCGATGATCCCTTTTGTGTGTCGCCAGAGTCCAAACCAGGGCCTCGGGTTATCTTGTTTGTGGGAGTGAATGGCTCCGGCAAAACCACCACGATTGGCAAGCTTGCATCGCACCTCAAAAAGTCGGGCCGGACCGTGATGATGGCGGCAGGCGACACGTTTCGTGCTGCGGCCATTGAGCAACTCAAAGTGTGGGGCGAAAGAACAAATTCTCCCGTCATTTCAGGGGTAACCGGAGGCGATGCTGCGGGCCTCGCTTTTGAAGCACTAGAACGCGCGCGCTCAACCGGCACAGACGTTCTGCTAATCGATACCGCTGGTCGTTTGCAGAACAAGACCGAACTGATGAGCGAGCTCGCCAAAATCGTGCGCGCTTTGGGCAAGATTGATGATGAGGCGCCCCACGAAGTGTGGATCGTGTTGGATGCAACCGTCGGCCAAAACGCCTTATCGCAAGCCGAAGCATTCCGGTCTGCCGCGGGTATAACGGGCCTCATCATGACAAAGCTCGATGGCACCGCAAAAGGCGGCGTTTTGGTTGCTTTGGCCGACAAACATGCTTTGCCAATTCGCTTTATCGGGGTTGGTGAGTCCGCAGAGGATTTGCAGCCCTTCTCTGCCGAGGCCTTTGCCCGCGCCCTTGTTGGCCTTCAGGCGGCATAGCCCGCTTGGCTAAACGATAATGGAATACGCGGGCCTGCTAGTCGTCGGACTGTGTTTGATGTCGGCCGCCGGACACGCGGCCTCTAACGTCTTGGTCAAGGCGTCGGGCGATCGCATGGTGTTCCGTACCTGCCTGAACCTTGTAACGGCATTGTGGGCTTTGCCCTTTGTTCCGTTTGTGGCGCTGCCAAACCGCGAAGCGTTCACGCACCTCCTCATCGGTATTCCTATTCATTGGGCTTACCAGATGGCGATGCTTCAAGCCTTCAACCGGGGTGATTTCGGGCAGGTCTATCCGGTGATGCGGGGCTTAGCCCCAGCTTTGGCGGCGATGGGTGCCTTCTTTGTTTTTGGCGAAATGCTCAATTGGCTCCAGCTTGTTGGGCTACTGATCGCTTGCGCCACGGTTGCGGCCTTTGCTGGTTTGCGGGTGAAGGCGCTCTTGAAGCCCGACCCCGCCATCCTTTGGGCAGTCCTCACGGCTATACTTATCGGACTGTATACGACCAATGATGCGGCGGGCATTCGCGCCAATGGCGACCCCTGGCCCTATGTGGTCTGGTTTTTCATTCTTGAAGGCTTTGGCTTGGGTTTAACTACCCTTTGGGTTCGCCGCGCGGGCATTATCGCCATCGCAAAGCCGATGATGGGACAAGCCTTCATAGCAGGCACGTTTGGCGTAGTTTCCTTCGGCGCCGCTCTTGTGGCGCTGTCGATGGCGCCCGTGGCGATTGTTACGGCACTGCGTGAAACGAGCGTCATTTTCGGTGCAATCTTTGCCGCTTGGTTCCTGAAAGAAGGCTTTGGGCCAAAACGCATCATGCTTTCCATTGTGCTCGTCGGCGGTCTTGCACTGCTAAAGCTCGCCTGACGAAAGGGAACTCGCTAGAGAGCCACCATGACAAAACACGAACCCTTAGACACCGCGCCGGAAAGCTCCGAGCTCCCCAAAGCGCCCGCCATGAAATGGTCTCGGATCGCTACAGACTTGGGCCCGGGCTTAGTGTTCTTTGTGTCGTATCAATGGTTGCAAAAAAACCATCCCACGGATGCAATCCTGATCGCGACGGCAATTTTCTTGCCCTTTGCTATCGCCGCTTTCGTGTATGGATGGGTGTCCGAACGCAGAATTGCACCGATCCCAGCCATGACGACGGCGATGGTGCTGATTTTCTCGGCGCTGGCCTTCGTGTTCCACGACGCAACCTTCATCAAGATGCGCGCCACCTTTATTTTCTCCTTCTTTGGCATCGCATTGATTGGGTCGTCGCTGTTGCAGCACAATTTACTCAAGACCGTGTTTGAAGGCTCGATCCGGCTCCCGGAGCCTGCATGGCACACCTTGGCGATGCGGGCAGGTATCTTCTACATCTCGATCGCCGCGATCAATGAAACCTTGTGGCGTACTCAGCCCGAAGCCACATGGGTGTGGTTTCACACTTGGGGCGATGTCCTATTGTCGCTCATTTTTTGGGGCAGCCAGATGTTTTTTATTGCAAAACACTCGCCAGACTTCAAAAATACGAAAGATTGAGCTCTTCCAACCACCATCGTCGTGTGTTCGTCACACAGACATTGTATGACGCATACGAACGATAGGGCAGGGGCTAGATATGACTGATACCCTCGAAAACGCCGAGGTCGTAGCGGATAGGCACGCCCTCGACCACTCGCCTAGTCATTTGCTCCACCGCGCCCAACAAGCCGCCGCCGACTTTTATGTGCAAGAGTTCGGCGCAAATGGCGTCACACAGCGTCAGCTCGCTGTACTGGCCGCTGTCGCAAACCGCGAAGGTCTAACCCAAACGGATCTGGTTAAAGCAACAGGGATTGATCGCTCAACCTTGGCTGAAATGATTGCCCGCATGGCATCAAAGGGCCTGATTGCGCGCACAAAATCAGAATTGGACAGCCGTGCCAACGCCGTTAGCCTAACCAACGAGGGACGCACCGTTCTCGATGACGCTTTGCCACGGCTCGCACGCGTCGACATTTTGGTGCTTGAGCAATTACCGAAAAGCCGCCGCGACGGATTTGTCGATGTGCTCCGCCGCATGGCCCTTGGCGATAGCGCCGAGAGCGAAGCCGCTGCCGTGAAGAAGAAGGCCGAAAAAACCGCCAAAAAAGACAAAAAGAAGAAGAAAAAGAAGAAAAAGGCCGCGCCCGCGGAATAAGCGTTGCTCGTTGGCGGTAATTAGACGCCCCAATGGCTTGAATGCATCTTTCTGCACCCAATTTGTTTGTCGTTTACCCCTTCCTGCTCTAGTTATTGTTGCGTGTTTTTAGCGCCGGGGCTTCGCAACCATGGTCGAACTGACCCTTCCAAAGAATTCTAAGATCGGCAAAGGCCGCCATCACGCTGCGCCCGCTGGCGCAACGAAGGTTAAAACCTTCAAAGTCTACCGCTGGGACCCGGAAAGCGGCGCATTGCCACGCTGGGACACGTATGACGTTGATGTTGGCGCCTGCGGCCCAATGGTGCTCGACGCGCTGCTTCATATTAAAAACACGATGGATTCAACGCTTGCTTTCCGCCGCTCGTGTCGCGAAGGCGTTTGTGGTTCTTGTGCGATGAACATTGGCGGCCGCAACACGCTGGCGTGCACAAAGGGCTGGGACGAAGTTCAGGGTGACGTTCTGTCTGTCGCGCCGCTGCCTAGCCAACCCGTGATCAAGGATTTGATCCCGGATTTATCAAACTTCTACGCTCAATACTCGCTCATTGAGCCCTATATGCAGACCACGACGCCCGCTCCTGAGAAGGAGTGGACCCAGTCGCCAGAGGATCGCGAAAAGCTTGATGGCCTTTACGAGTGCATCCTGTGCGCTTGCTGCTCAACGTCGTGCCCGTCCTATTGGTGGAATGGCGACCGCTATCTAGGCCCGGCAGTCTTGCTGCAAGCCTATCGTTGGCTCATCGATAGCCGCGACGAGGAAAAAGGCGCGCGCCTTGATGCGTTGGAAGACCCGTTCCGCCTCTATCGCTGCCACACCATCATGAACTGTGCACAAGTCTGCCCAAAAGGCCTCAACCCGGCAAAGGCCATTGGCGAAATTAAGAAAATGATGGTGGAGCGGGTCGCCTAACGCGCGGTCCGCTGCCTCACGTTACTAACGCGCGCGTGTAATAGACTGGCGCGTCCCAGGCGCGCTTTTCCAGCGTTTCGTTGAAGATATGGGCTGCTTCGGCAATTTCGCGATACGATAGAGTGAGTGGCGAGAACCCAAAACGGAGGAAGTCCGGCTCTCTGAAGTCGCCGATAACGCCCTTGGCAATAAGCGCTTGGGTCAAGGCGTAGCCCGCCGAAAACTGAAGCGCCACATGCCCGCCGCGCATTTCGCCACTGTGCGGGCTTGCAAGGGAAATACCGAATTTTTGGCAATGAGTGGCCGTCAGTTCGATAAACAAATCGCCTAAAGCCTGCGCCTTGGAGGCCATGGCATGCACATCGGCTTGTCGTGCCAAATCAATGCCGACCTCAAGCGCAAGTAAGCTCAAAATTGGCGGTGTTCCACATTGAAAACCGGCAACGCCTGAGGCGGGTCGATAGGCGGCTTCAAACGCAAATGGCGCCGCATGCCCCATCCAGCCCTGCAGCGGTGAAACGATCTTCCCATGCCAGCGTTCAGCCAAAAACATGAAGGCTGGCGCCCCCGGTCCTCCATTGAGATATTTGTAACCGCAGCCGACAGCCATATCCGCCCCGGCTGCGTTAAGCGAAATCGGGACTACCCCTGTCGAATGGCTGAGGTCCCAAAGTGTAAGGACGCCGTTCGCGCGGGCTTTAGCGCAAAGGGCAGCCATGTCTGCAACCTCGCAAGAGCGATAATCCACCTGGGTCAACACCAGAAGCCCGATGTCCGATGTCAGGGCCTCACTAATGCGGGTGCGCGGCACTAATTTCAGTTCCCGACGACCCGAAAGGCCCTTTAGCGCACCTTGGATCATGTAAAGATCGGTTGGAAAATCGTCCTCGGCCGCAAGGATTACACAGCGTTCTGGTAGGGCCAGACAGGCCCCGACGATGAGTTTGTAAAGATTGATCGAAGTCGAGTCCGCGACCATGACTTCGTTAGGGAGGGCACCAATCAACCCTGCAAGTTTGCCCGCAATCCGCGTCGACGCGCCAATCCAATCGTGCTGGTTCCAAGACCGAATGAGGTCGTTTCCCCATTGCTGAGAAAGAACATTTTGAATGACGGCTTGGGTCGCAATTGGCATCATCCCGAGAGAATGCCCATCCAGATAAATCACCCCGTGAGGGCGAACGAAGGCACTATGAAAGGGAGCCAAGGGGTCGCTGGCATCGCGTAAAGCAATCGCGCCTTCGGTTTTCATTGCGGTAAAGCTCGCAATACAGCGCGCACCGGAGCTGCATCTAAGTCCGCAAAGTTTATCGGTAGTGCGATTAGTTCGTAGTCACCGGGCAGAACTGCATCCAGCACGAGGCCCTCCAAAATTGATAGGCCGTGCCGCTTGATGGCTAAGTGGGCGTCCATGGTTTTCGAGGTTTCAGGGTCAAGCGAAGGGGCATCGACGCCCACCAGAAACACGCCATGCTCGGCGAGGAGGTCAATTGTGTCTGCGTGTATCGCGGTAAAGTCTGATTGCCAGTGATCATGCGGGAAAGATTCGTAGGTTCGGAAAAGCACCCTTGGCGGTATTTGACGCAGAAAAACTCGAACATGGTCCGGCAGGATGAGCGAGCCAAAGCTTCGTCCATCCACAACTCGGCAGGGTCCGATGTAGCGGGCAAGGTCCAGGTCACTGACGCTGCCGCCTTCAGGATCATAATGCAGGGGAGCGTCAGCATGGGTCCCCGCGTGCGTTGATTGCCGAATTACGGAGACGTTGACCGGGCATTCTGGCCCATAGGCCCACATACGTTGCGATTCGAAGGCGGTATCGCCCGGCCACACGGGGAGATTTGCATGAAGCTTTTGAGAAATGTCGTACAGCGGGTGTGGGCTCATGAAAGCGACCTAGCACGGTTTCCCGCGCTGAAAAGGTAGGGGCTGTTAAAGCAAAGCAATCCCTTTGAACGGTGCATTTGGATCCGTTGCCATAGCGAGGCTGACATGGGCCTTCATTGCTTCGGTAACCGCTGCGGCGTCCCCATCCAGTGCATCAGGGGTAATGACGGGGCCAAAGGCCAACTCGAAAAGCTGACCCTTCTTGTTTAAGAGCTCATGAAAAAGCGTAATGTCGCGCAATTCATTACTGAAGCGATCGAAGAAGTGAAACAATGCCGAGTTCGGACCGCTGACATGGCACGGGATAACCGGGGCATCATTTTTGCGCGCGAGAGAAACCGCGGTCGCCATCCACTCGGGATCTTCCAGAACGCCCTTAACATAGCGCGCTAATCGACCGGCTGGAAAAATGACAATTGGGCGCTCTGCACTAAACGCTTCTTGAGCCATTTTTAGGGTAAGGCGGGTCCGGTCGCGTGTTCGCTTTTCTTCCACCCATTCAACGGGGATAAGCGTTTCTCCGAAGTCGGGGCAAACGCGATGCGCATCGGAGTTGGCAAAAAAGCAGGCATCACTCCGCAAACGCTTCAGTGCATCGTCCAGTGCCACTCCATCTGCAATGCCTGTTGGATGGTTTGCGATGATAACGCAGCGTCCGGCGCGCGGCACATTCTCTAGCCCCGTCACGGCTAGTTTGATTGCAAGATGATCACTCACCCAATCAAGCGCATCCCGTCCGCCCATTGGTTTGATCGTGTCGGCTAGATGCACGGCCTTTTTATAGCCCAGCAGTGCATAAAAAGCCGGGCGAAGGGCTGGCCATGCCCAATGGCTTGTGAGCGTTGGTGCCCGTTCTTCAATGAGAACATCGACGATGTGGCCGTGGCGAGGCTTCACGCTCAGAGTCATCGCAAATTTTCCGCGCCGAGATTAGCTTAGGCGAAGGCGGCGCTTAGCACACCCTGCAAGGCGCGTGCATCCAGACGCTCAGGGTTTGTGTGGCTTGCATAGGTGAAACCGTCAGGCAAAGGCCGCGCGCCGGCTGCAAGATAGGCTTCGCGCAAACGGGGCGTGTCACTAGGAAGAATTGCATAGCGATCCTCCAACTCCACCGTGGAACGCCCATCATCCTCGGGCACCATAGTCTCGTGAAGCTTTTCGCCTGGCCGAATGCCAACGACAGTATGCGGAATGTTCGGAGCCAGTGTTTTCGCGAGATCCACTGTGCGCATGGAGGGGATCTTCGGCACAAAGATTTCACCGCCTTTTTGCATCTCAAGGCTCGAGAGCACGAAGTTAACCCCCTGGGTCAACGTGATCCAAAACCGTGTCATCCGCTCGTCGGTAATTGGCAGGCTTGACGCACCTTCTCGCGCTAACTTGCGAAAAAATGGTACCACGGACCCACGCGAACCGACCACATTGCCATAGCGCACAACTGAAAAGGTTGGGCCGCCTTCACCCGAAAGATTGTTGGCCGCCACAAAGATTTTGTCAGACGCCAGTTTTGATGCACCATAAAGATTGATCGGGCTGGCGGCTTTGTCGGTCGACAGTGCAATAATGCGTGGGACCCTACGTTTTATGGCGGCGTTGACAATGTTTTCAGCCCCAAAGACATTGGTCTTGATGCATTCCATCGGATTATATTCCGCGATCGTCACATGCTTCATGGCTGCAGCATGAACAACGACATCAACATCGCGCATCGCCATTTCGAGGCGCGCCTGATCGCGCACGTCGCCGATAAACCAGCGCATAAAGGGAAACCGATCGGCTGGAAAATCCTGCGCCATTTCGTATTGCTTCAGCTCGTCGCGCGAAAAAACGATAAGTTTTCGTGGTTTGAACTCCGCAGCGACCATCTCGATAAAGCGCCGACCAAAGGATCCGGTGCCACCGGTAACCAGAACGATCTTGTCATTAAGATCGATGCGGGGCGACAGGAAGTCCCGCGCCAAGAAGCCCGGTAGTGCCTCCTCAGGAGAAAGCGAGGGCAAAGGCGAAGTCTTTGGGGCAATGGAAAGCGACATGATGGCTCCAGCCTCTTTTGTGTCCGGGGCAGCACGAGGCAGCCACGCAAACGCTAGGGCAATGAAGACATTCGCGTGATACGGTAAACGAGGTGTTAGGAAATCACGAAATTGATGGAAAAAGCCTGAATCCTTAACGCCTCATTAGCTAGCGCCGCCACATATCAAAGCATGGCCGATATCATTGCTCAGCCTGTGCACTCTCATGTCGTGAAGCGGCCGTCGGACCCGTTGCCAGAGGGTGTGTTTGGTGCGGGCCGTACTGAGCGCTGTGTTGAAGTCCCTTGGGCAGAATCTTGGCTGCGCGGTCGGTCCAAAATCCTCGACATCGGCTTTGCTCTCTCTGATCTAGACTGGCTGCGCACATTGCTGGGTCACGGGCGGGCGGGCGCAAGCATTACCGCGGTAGACATCATTGCGCCGTTGCGCGTGGCAAGTCGGTATCCCGATGATCTGCGAGACCAAGCGCTTGCAGTGCCAATCATTAGTGGTGATGTGCGTACCGCCGCAATTCAACCCGCAAGTTTTGACACTATTACGTGCATATCAACGATCGAGCATATTGGCTTTGACGCTGCCGGTTCCACGCCGGACTCAGCCTTCGCGCGTTGGCGGACTCTCGAGGATACCCCCACCGAACGAGACCCAAGCGTGACGGCTTCAGTTTTGGCGGCCTTTCGGTCGGCCCTGTCGATAGGCGGTCTATTGATCATCAGCGTCCCGATGGGGCGGGGTGGCGCCGTTCCTGTGCGCGACAGCTTAGGGTTTTACACGCGGCAACACGAATATAACGCAGAAACGTGGCCTGAAATCAGCCAAGCTGAAGGCTTTGGACTTGTCGAGCAGCGGTTTTTTGGCTGGTTGGGCGAGGGCGGCGAAGGGTGGTCTGAGGTTTTCGCCCCTGACGCGCTGGCCGATCGCACAGCGTGGCTAACACCGCATGCAATGGGTGTCGCCTTGGCGGTATTGGAGCGTGTGTCGTGATGAAGCGGCCCGCCATTTCCGCGATCGTGTGCGCACGAAACGAGGAGGCGCGCCTTGCCGATTGTTTGGCATTGTTAAAGGCGAACAAACCGGATGAGATCATCGTCGTGGACGGCGGCTCGATGGATGCCACCGTCGAAATAGCCGAAGCAGCGGGCGTGAGGATCATTCGCTCGGGAGGTCGGGGCCTTACATTTGACCGCCAGCTTGGGATCGATGCTGCCCGCTTCGACCTCATCGTGATGGTTGATGCGGACCATCGACCAAACGACGATATGCTCGACAGGCTTTATACCGATCTGGTGCAATTCAACTTTTCGGTGGTTCAAGCTGGTGTCGACATCATGCCGACATCGTTTTGGACGCGCGCCGAAGCAGAGGCCATGGCCACATTTCACCATAGGCCGGGGCCGCGGACGATGATCGGCACCGCCCCCGCCTTATACCGCCGGTCTGTGTTCGAGCATGTACGTTTTGATATTGCGGCCAAGGAAATGAGCGACGACGCTGATTTTTCCTACCGATTATCCCAAGTCCCGGGCATGCGATTTGGCGTCGGCACCACCAAAGTGCTGCAACTGCATGACGGCTCGTGGGCCGACTATCGTGCAAAATTTCAATGGTATGGTCGTCGAGATGGGGCATTTTGTTTAAAGCACCCTGAGCGTACCGCTTCTATGCTGTTTCATCTTTTGGTGCGTTATCCAGTCTTGCGCCCGTTGCGTGCCTTGGTTTTTGGGCGGTGGCGCGCACCCCTTTGGTTTTGGTTGGCAGCATCAACGCGCCTTGGCGCCATGCTTGGCGTTCTTGCCTCACAGAAAAGTGAAAAAAGGGCAGTAATCGCATGACCTTGGCGGTGATCGTGCAGGCTCGACGCGGCTCCTCCCGTCTCCCCGCGAAAGTTCTGGAAGATATTGGCGGCAAAACGGCGCTCTACCGCTGCCTCACGCGCTGTGCTGCTATCCCGCAAGCCACTGTTGTGGTCTGCGCTGTGCCTGAAGGGCCCGAAAATGACGATGTCGCTTTTGAAGCGATAAAGGCCGGTGCGGCGGTTGTACGCGGGTCGGAACATGATGTTTTGGCACGCTATGCAAAGGCAGCCTTAGCTGTGAGAGCGGGTCTCGTCATGCGCGTCACTAGTGATTGTCCATTTATCGATCCACTAATTTGTGGACGGACGATTGAGCATTTCTTGGAGACGCGCGCGGATTACGGTTGCAATAACTTGCCTGCGCGCTGGCCACATGGGCTTGATTGCGAAGTATTTCCGGCAAGCCTGCTTTATCGTGCAAATGACGAAGCCCGAACGCCCTATGAACGCGAGCATGTTACGCCATGGCTGCGGACCCACAACGATCTAAAACGTGCATGCCTCCTTGGTCCCGGGCATGGAATGGAGCGTTTGCGATGGACACTTGACCATCCGGAGGACTTAGCCTTTGCCCGCGCCGTGTTTGAGCAGTTAGGCGAAAGCGCTGCCACTGTATCAGCCGCTGAACTGGCCGCGCTGTGCTTGCGACGGCCCGACTTGATGGAAGGCCTAGCACACCGGATTGATGAAAACAGGCTCGGCCAAGGGTCACAGGCCGACTATGTATCGTTCCCTCAGTCCATGGCTGCCTGACATGCGTTGGCTGGTATTGGGCGCAACTGGTTTATTGGGGCCAGCATTTCTCACTGCCATTGCATCGCGCGGAGAACTGGCGATTCCAGCGGCGCGCAGTGGTGCTTCTGTTGCCGTCGACATTACTGACCTCAATGCGCTGGGTGAGTGCTTGGAAGCTTGGAAGCCGGATGGTGTAATCAATTGCGCTGCCCTTGCAGACTTGACCGCGTGCGAAAAAGATCCGTGCGCCGCTTACACCGTCAATGCACGTCCTTTGGCGGTCTTGGCAGCTTGGTCGAACCACAATCAACGCCCGCTGGTCCATATCTCAACGGATCAGATGATGTCGGGGTCAGGCGCCTTCGCGCAAAGCGAAGACACGTTAGCATCGTTCCCGAACGAGTATGCGCGATCCAAATACGCTGGTGAGGCTTTCGCCTTAACCTCGCCATTTGCTTTGATTGCTCGAACCAACATCGTTGGAGCGGCAAAAGGGTTTGGGGCGCAGATGCTCAAGGCGTTGCGCGAGAAAGAACCGCTAACGCTGTTCGACGACTACTATACGTCGCCAGTCCATATAGGTGCGATGGCCGAAGTAACGCTTCGTCTGTCTCAGATGGGCGCCCATGGCGTTTTCAACGTCGCTGGCTCCAGTGTGGCCTCCAAGGCTGATTTTGCCATGGCGTTGGCCGCACGCTTGGGCATCAATTGCGACTGGGCGGGGTTTGCGTCGGCAACAACAATCGCGCCGGCCCGTAATCTTGGCCTCGGCCTTAACGTCGCAAAGGCCGAAAACCTTTTGGGTCAGCAAATGCCAGACCTTGCCGACTGTGTGGATGCTCTAGCCATGGAGGTTGGGTTATGAATTGGGCGAAAAGCTTCACGATTGGCAATCGCACGATTGGTCTCGGCCAGCCAACTTATCTCATAGCGGATGTCGCTTCGTCTCATGATGGAGAGCTTTCGCGCGCGGTGGACCTCATCTGGAAGGCCGCAGAAGCAGGCGCTGATTGTGCGAAGTTTCAGCATTTTCTCGCCGATCGGATTGTTTCCGATGTTGGCTTCAAAGCGCTCGGCGGGCAACTAAGCCATCAGGCGACTTGGACCCGTTCAGTCTACGAAGTTTTCAAAGCCTATGAGACGCCTCGCGCGTGGACGGAAACCCTCGTCGAAACCTGCGCAAAAGCCGGGATCGACTTCATGACGACACCGTATGATTCCGAAGCCGTCGACTTGATGAGGCCGTTCCTCAAGGCGTGGAAGATAGGGTCCGGTGACATTACGTGGACGGACTTTCTCAAAGAAGTAGCCCGCCAAGGCGCGCCTGTTTTCCTTGCTACGGGCGCTTCGACGCTTGACGAAACCCAACGCGCAGTGGCGACGATCTTAGCGCACAATTCCCAACTCTGCCTCATGCAATGCAATACGAATTACACAGGCAGCCACGACAATTTTGCTGCTGTGAACTTAAACGTTCTCAAACAGTTCGCAGCACTTTATCCCGGCTTGCCGCTAGGTTTGTCTGATCATACACCCGGTCATGCGGCTGTTTTGGGCGCTGTGGCGCTTGGCGCGTGCGCCATTGAAAAGCACTTCACCGATGACAATGATCGCGATGGGCCCGACCATCCATTTTCTATGAATCCAACGTCATGGCGCGACATGGTGGATCGAACCCGGGAGCTTGAAGCCGCGCTCGGCAACGGAAAGAAGCTACTTGAGGAGAATGAAACAGATTCGGTTGTCGTGCAGCGCCGGGCGCTCCGCTTAACTGCGGACCGTCCCGCCAATCACGTCCTTGCCGAGGATGATCTCGTTGCACTCCGTCCCTGTCCGCCTGACGCCTTTCCGCCTTGGCAAAGCTCATCGCTGATCGGGCGAACCTTAGCCTGCGCCCTTGGTTCAGGCATGGCCCCGACACCGCAAGACTTGGTTCCGCTCTGATGATAGAGGGGGCTTTCACGGCGTTGCGGGCAATTGAGGAACACGACCTCGAAACACTGCGCCTTTGGCGCAACCAACCACACTTCCGACGGTTTTTTCGCGAGCATCGAGAAATCTCGACAACCATGCAAAAGCGATGGTTTGAAACGACCGTATTAAGTGATCCGCGCACGCGAATGTTTGCGGTTGTCGAAAAATCCACTGGCCGCCTACTTGGGGCCGGTGGCTTGTGTTGGATAGATTGGATCAATCGCACTGCGGATTTCTCGCTCTACATAGGCGCCAATGATGCTTATATTGACGACATTTTTGCGCCCGATGCAGGCAAGCTCTTAATAGAGTTTGGGTTTGGGCAATTAGGCCTACATCGAATTTGGGCCGAGATTTACCAAAATGATGTGGCTAAGATTGCCTTGTTTCAATCCCTTGGCTTGGAGCCGGAGGGCCGCCATCGCCACACGGCATGGAAAGACGGCCAGTGGGTTGATAGCTTGTTCTTTGCGCGCATTGCGCCCTAGGCAATGCTGTTCATCGCCAATGATCCTCTAAGCGCGGGCGTACGGCCATTCGCACCATAGCCCATCGGCATCGGCTTAGATCGCGCCACTTCCTCGGCTACGGCTTTGACCAAGCCCTCTGTCAGCATCCGCGCACGGCGCAGGGAGGCTTCATGCTCGCCCAAATTCTGGCGAAACCGCTCCGTAGCAAGGCGAAGCTTGTCCTTCATTTCGTCGGGCAGGGTTGAAAGGAAATGGGGCTGATCGCGAACGCGCTGAGTTTCCAGCCGATATACCCCGGCTAACTTGCCGATTTCCTCGGTTAGAGCGCCTGCAGCAACCAAGTCATTTCGATCAAGACAGGCCCGCTCACGGGCCATAAGATCGGTCAGTCGCTCGGTAAGAAGTGTCAACTGATCGGCATGGTCCTCGGCGCTATTGGCAATTAAAGCCATGATTTAGCGTGCTTTCTCAACTGGAGCGCTTGGAGAAGGCGGTGTCTGTGGCGTATTGGAAGCCTGAAGCGCAATCATTTCGCGTGCCACAGCATCCGCGAGCCCAATCCCGCCTTGTTTGGCAAAACCCTTGGCATATTCATCAAGCAACATCGGGCGAAAGCTAGCCTCAGCCGATCCACCGCCAAATGGCTCCGACGCTTCTGTGCCTTCAAACATGATCTTCATGTATTCAGCGAGAAACATCGCCTCGAACTCATTGGCGGTTTTTCGGATGTCGGCTTCATTGCGTGGTTGTGCGGCGGCGCCTTGGGCAGTGGCCGTTTTTGCAGCCGCATTTGCAGCTGAAGCCAGAGCCGAATTTGGCGTGAAGGCGACGTTGGGCTCCATGCTTACATCACCTCGATATCGGCCTGAACGGCACCGGCGGCTTTCAAAGCCTGCAAGATCCCAATCAAGTCGCGAGGGCCAACGCCCAGTGCATTCAGCCCATCCACCAAATCCTTGAGCGGAGCACCACCGCGCACAATCGCAAGCCCACCAGTGCCCTCTTCCACGCCGACGCTGCTCTGCGGCACCACCGCTGTTTCCCCTTGGCTAAACGGAGCGGGTTGGCTGACGCTTGGGGTTTCCTGCACAGAAATCGTTAGACTGCCTTGCGCCACAGCCACGGTAGACACGCGAACATCATTGCCCATTACAACGATACCAGACGCTTCATCGACCACGATTTTGGCCGCCGAATCCGGTTCGACATTCAGGCGTTCAATCCGGCCAATCAATTCCACCATATCGCCGGGAAAGCCGATTGGCTTTGCCAGAACCACGGTAGTTGGGTTGGAGGCTTGAGCAGCGGCCACACCGAGATTGGTGTTAATCGCAGACGCGATCCGCCGTGCTGTTGTGAAGTCAGGATTGCGGAGTGAGAACCGCAATTCGGTTTGGCTTGCGAAGTCAAAGCGAAGCTCGCGTTCGATTGAGGCTCCGTTCGGAATGCGCCCATTGGTTGGCACGCCGCGGCTCACCGTCGATCCCGACGCGCCCCCGGCCGCAAAGCCACCGACGGTCATCGTGCCCTGTGCGACCGCATAAACTTGACCATCCGCTCCAGCCAAAGGCGTTACCAGCAATGTCCCGCCTTCAAGGCTTTTGGCATCGCCGACAGCCGAAACCGACACATCAATCCGTGAGCCCTGTGTTGCGAATGCTGGCAGCGATGCCGTGACTAAAACCGCCGCCACATTTTTGGTCTGCAGATTAGCGTCGCGTGTATTCACGCCAAGGCGCTCGAGCATCGCTTCAAGGCTTTGCTTGGTAAAGGGAGCGTTTCGCAAGCTGTCGCCAGACCCCTGCAAGCCAACTACCAACCCATAGCCGATCAACTGGTTATCGCGAACGCCTTCGATTTCCACGAGGTCTTTGATGCGCGATGCCGCGTGCGCGGGCGTAGCGAAGATCAAAGCGAGGATCCCGAGAGCCGTCAGCCCAGCCGCCACAACAAATGACACCAAGCGAGACTTGATAGGCGAATGGCTATTTGGGGTTTGGGTGTACTGGCTCATGGCATCGCCCTTGCGAATTGCGGGCCACTCTGAAAATGGCCGTTAACGCTGAGTTTACGGTACTTTCAATGCCATACTTATGGTTAGCGAGACGTTACTGACCGTTGCCGCTCGGCAATTTTCGCAAATATGTGCACCTTTTTTCCTGGTGACTCTCCACTGCTTGGCCCGGATTGCCGTGTTAGGGAGTGTTTACGAGCGGTTAACCGGACGGAACGACAGTGCAGCCAAATCACTGAGACTTTGGCGCAATGAAAATAGAGGCCCCCAATAAAGCGTCCCAAACCCTGGCCCCCAAACGCGCGCAAGGGCTTGGGGGTGGCGGCTTTACCCTGCCTCAAATGGAATCCGCGCGCGGTACCCAAAGCACACAAGCGACAAGCGCTTTGGGTTCGCTCGCCGGGCTCGACGCTCTTATGGCTCTTCAGCAGTTTGAAGAGGTTGGCGAACGACGCAAACGTGCAACGCGCCGTGCAAACGGCTTGCTTGAAACACTCGACGGGCTTCGCGTGGCACTGCTGTCGGGAGCACCGTCTACAGTGACCGCAACAAATCTCGCCGCACTCCTCAATGAGCACCGTGACACAGTGGATGATGCACGTCTCGAAGTGTTGCTCGATGAGATCGATCTGCGGGCACAAGTTGAATTGGCAAAGTTGGAGCAGGCGAGGGGCCAGCTCACGAATTCGTGAAGGCATGAAATCGCGTTTTCGGCCCTCCGGACTGCTGGACTCGCGTTGCTCAGGGGTGAAACGCAGTTTATAGCCCGCCGCGCGTGGGTCTAGGTCTCTCGGACCGCATTTGGAGTGAAGTGATGACCGAACTTCTAATGGACGGCTATGCGCCAACCGACAATGAGCCCTTTATGAACGCACGGCAGCGCGAATATTTTCGCGCGCGGCTGCTGGAATGGAAAGACGATATTCTCGTCGAAAGTCGCGGCACGATCTCAAATCTTCAAGCCGAGACGAATTCCTTGCCGGACATGAGTGATCGCGCCACGTCTGAAACTGAAAAGAGCATCGAGCTTCGTACGCGCGATCGGCAGCGAAAGCTGATCTCCAAAATTGACGAAGCCATGCGTCGTCTCGATGACGGCTCCTATGGCTATTGTGAAGAGACCGGCGAACCGATCAGCCTGCAACGTTTGATGGCTCGCCCGATCGCAACCTTGAGCCTAGAAGCGCAAGAGCGCCACGAGCGCCGCGAGCGCGTTCATCGCGACGACTAGAACGGCAGCAGCACCCCCAGCGCCTGCTGGACAAGCGGCACTTTCTGGTTATCCGTCACCATGCCGGCGCCGCCATAGCTGATGCGGGCTTCGGCTATCTGGCTGTGCTTCACCGTATTCGCGGATGTGATGTCCTGCGGGCGCACGATGCCTGAAACCGTTAGGTCGCGGCGCTCATTATTCACGCGGACTTCCTGACGCCCCGCTACAACTAGGTTTCCATTCGGAAGCACCTGGGTAACGAGAGCTGCCACCGTTAACTCAATTGTTTCAGAACGTTGCACCGAGCCCTGACCCGCAAAGCTCCGATCACTTGACATGCCAATAAGGTTTTCGGGGTCGCCGCCGCCCGTCATTTGTGGAATTTTCGTTTCGAGGCCAAACAGCCCGGTAATGCCGCTTTGCCGCGTGCCAGAGCTTTGCCCCTTGCTTGAATTGGCGAGGTTGGCCCGGTCGGAAATGGCGATCTGGACGGTAAGAATATCGCCAACTTTTGCTGCACGCGGGTCGTTGAAAAAGTTGCGTGCACCCGTCCGCCACAGCGAGTTCGACGCATAGATCTCTGGCTCAACCGCTGGCATTGGCATGACAACATCACGACGACCCGTGATCATTTGCGGGTTTGTTATGGGCGACAGCTCTGGGCTGCGCCCGATATTGGCGATGTCTGAAGCGCACCCGGATAGTGCGAGCAGCGCCACGATCGGCAAGAGTCGAAGAGACATCAAAAGGCTCCTTGGGGCAAACTAGTGGTATGGCCAGGCACTTGCGGAGGGCTTACGCGCGCTTCGCCGGAGGCCGTCACGAACGCATCGACTGTGCGGTTGGATTGTGGGTTCAAGACGCGAACGGGCTCACCAACGCTAGCGTCAGCCAAGGCGCGGCCGCGCGCCGTTAACCGCACCGCACCTGCGGTATAGATCAAGGTAACAGTATCGCCTTTTTTCACCGCTAACGGGATTCGAACATCCGAAGCCCGAACCAGACGTCCCGGTACCAGTGCTCGCCGCGCCGCTTGGCCGATCAAGCCTGTCAATTCCGTAACCGCGTCAGAAGGAACGCGACCACCCGGGTCGCCCATCACAACGTCAGCTGAGGCGATAATCTCACCCGCGGCAATGGGTCGAGCCAGCATTGGCACTTCATCGACCGCCGCGACGTCTATTTTGGCGTAGCTAGCGTCGTTATCAGCATCACCAATCACGATTCGGGTTAGACCCGCCGGTGGCGTCCAAACCACACCAGCTGCGCGTGCTCGTTGCGCTAACGCTCTTGCATCAAACGACAATGTGCTGCCTTGCGCCGGTGCGCGGGCAATAATGGTTCCAGCGGCCCGATCAGAAACGCCATCAAACAAGTCGCCAAGCTTAACCATCGCGCCCGAAGGCATTGGGTCGCGTTTGAGCCGCGCCTCCGCGTGGGCAACATCGGTACCAAGCGCCACCAGCGCTACAGCCATCACACCGATTAGGCTCAAGCCCAAAACGCGGCTGAACACCTTGCTCTTACTCTGTTTTTCTGGCGCCAAGGTCATTCTAAGCTTACCTTAGCTGCGACGCTGTGGTCAGCATTTCATCGGAGGCTGTGATCACGCGCGCATTCATTTCATAGGCACGCTGCGCGATAATCAAAGCGCTGATTTCGGTAACGGCGTTGACGTTAGCGCTTTCAACAAACCCTTGCTGGAGCGAGCCAAAGCCGATGGACGCCGGTGAACCAACTGTTGCTGGGCCAGACGCAGCGGTTTCGCGGAACATATTGTCACCCAACGCTTCCAGCCCCGCTGGATTGACGAAGTTCGCCAATTGGATCTGGCCAAGATCGGCGGGCTCGATCTGCCCGGGGATCGCGGCTTGCACCGTGCCGGACGACGATACCGTGATCGCGGTTGCGCCCTCTGGCACAGTAATTTCCGGCTGAATGACAAAGCCGTTTGACGTCACGAGCTGGCCGGTGGCGCTCGAAGCTAAATTGCCTGCGCGTGTGTAAGAGGTAGAGCCATCCGGCATCAAAACTTGGAAATAGCCGCGCCCCGAAATGGCGAGATCATACTGATTGTCGGTCCGCGCCATATTGCCCTGTTCGGGGATCCGATAGACAGAGCCGGTCTTGACGCCATAGCCGATTTGTATGCCCGTGGGGTCAATATTGCCCGCGTCCGATGTTGAGGCGCCGGGGCGCTCAAGGCTTTGATAGAGCAAGTCTTGAAACTCGGCCCGTTGGCGCTTGTAGCCCGTCGTGGACATGTTCGCGATGTTGTTGGAGATCACTTCAACATTGAGCTGTTGAGCCATCATCCCGGTGGCGGCGATACTAAGCGAGCGCATGATTATTTATCCAGCTTTGTGATCAAGTGACTTTGGCGAGACGTTCAATGGCGCGAGAGCGCATGTCATCGGCGGTCTTTTGGAGGCGGGTCGCGCTTTCATAAGCGCGCGAAATTTCCATCATTTTCGTCATCTCGATGACGGGGCGGACGTTTGAGCCTTCGATTGCGCCTTGGGCGACGCGGGCTTCCAAAGCGGGGCTGGGTTGTTGCCCATCGCTGACCTGCCAAAGGTTCTCGCCGACCTTTTCTAACGCACCGGGCCGCGCAAACGTCACAATCCCAAGCCGCGACACCGGACGACCGTTCTGACTGACCGAGCCATCCTGCGTGATGGTGGGTGGATCTCCGTCAGGATCGAGCTGCACCGGCTCGCCACCATCGGTAAGGACAGGCCGTCCTTCTTTGGTTACCAATTGACCCAAGGCGTCCATGGCAAAAGCGCCATTGCGGGTAAACATCGGGCCATTAGTGCCTTGAATGGTGAAAAAGCCCTCACCTTGAAGCGCAACATCAAAGGCAGAATCCGTCTGCTGTAAGGCACCCGGGCTGAAATCGCGCATGATGGTAACATCGCGCACAAACTCAACGGGTTTGGGTTTTTCCACGCTTGCGGCTGGCTTGCGTTGGTCGGCAGCAAAAAGCAGGCTTTCAGCCTTAAAGCCGGTCGTCGACATGTTCGCGATATTGTTGGCAACCACATCCATTTGGCGCCGCAGCGCCATTTGCTGGGTCAAACTAACGTAAAGAGTGTTGTCCATGCCTTTGGCCTTTCTGGCGCGGAGATTTCTGCACACTCTCTCGCAAGGACGATGCCATAGTTAATGGTATGAAAAATATCAGATTATTGTGATACGGGTTCAGAAATCACTAGGAAAACATGGTTAACGCTGCATCCTCTCGGCAAGTTTTGCCGCGTTTCCACCAATCCTTAACCACACTGGAATCACTATGGGGCTCGCAATGCATTGCATTAGGAGCGGCTAGCCAATGTCGGACAAGAAAGAAGACAAGAAGAAGCCCGAACCGGCTGCCGAAGGCGCTGAAGGCGAAGCGCCAGCCAAGAAGAAGCTGGCCGGGAAACAGCTAATTCTGTTCATCGTTGCGCCCGCGGTTCTGGTTCTCGGCGGCGGGGGCGCGGCAGCATTTTTCCTGTTGGGGAAGAAGCCTGAGCCAGCCGTAGCTGAAGGTGGCAAAGACGATCACGCCAAGGGCGACAAGAAAGACGAAAAAAAAGAAGCCAAAAAAGGCGATGGTCACGAAAAGGGTGATGCAAAAAAAGGTGAGGGCAAAGAGGGCGAGGCAGCGGTCGCGATCAAAGAGGGGCCCAATGGCGAAGCTTTCTACACGCTGCCCGACGTGGTGGTGAACATCGCGACGACCGACGGTAAGCCAGCCTATCTCCGCCTTAAGCTCTCCTTGCAAACAGCAGACGTTGAGACCGCCGAAACCATCGCGCCCGCCATGCCCGTGATCCTTGATCAATACACGGCCTTCCTGCGCGAGCTTCGGATGGAAGACATTGCCGGTTCGGCAGGGTCCACGCGCCTGCGCCTTGAGCTCTTGAAGCGGGTCAATCTCGCGGTTGCGCCCGCCATCGTTCAAGCCGTTCTTGTTGAAGAAATGTTGGTTCAATAAATGGCAGACGAGGTCGATCAGGATGCAATGGCAGCGGCTTGGGAAGCTGAAGCTGCCGGTGGCGCTGGCGCGGATGGCGCTGGCGATGCCTTTGCATCCGAATGGGAATCCATGGTCAGTGCCGAAAGCGGCCAGACTGTGCGCGCAGCAACGCTTGGCGCGGAACGGATTCTAAACCAAGACGAAATCGACAGCCTCCTCGGTTTCGATCTCGGCGATGACGGCTCCGACGACAAAAGCGGCATTCGCGGCATCATTAACTCGGCACTGGTGTCCTACGAACGCCTGCCGATGTTGGAAATCGTATTCGACCGCCTTGTGCGGTTGATGACCACATCGCTGCGCAACTTCACCTCGGACAATGTGGAAGTTAGCCTCGACCATATTTCCTCAATTCGGTTCGGCGACTATCTCAACTCAATCCCGTTGCCAGCAATTTTGGCCGTTTTTCGTGCAGAACAGCTCGACAATTACGGCCTGATGACAGTCGATTCCAATCTCATCTATTCCATTGTCGATGTGCTCCTCGGTGGGCGGCGCGGCAACATCGCCATGCGGATCGAGGGCCGACCCTACACGACGATTGAGCGCACCCTTGTTACGCGCATGGTGGAAGTCATCCTTGCCGACGCCAAGCAAGCCTTTGCGCCGCTAACAGATGTTGATTTTGATCTTGATCGTATCGAAACCAACCCACGCTTTGCTGCTATTGCGCGCCCGGCAAACGCCGCGATCCTCGTAAAACTTCGGATCGATATGGAAGATCGGGGCGGCAGGATCGAACTTTTGCTGCCCTACGCCACGCTCGAGCCCATCCGCAAATTGCTGCTTCAACAATTCATGGGTGAGAAGTTTGGCCGAGACAATATTTGGGAAACCCACCTCGCAAGCGAGCTATGGGAAACCAATGTCGATGTGATGGCCGTCATTGATGAACAGGATATCTCTCTGAATAGGTTAATGAATTTGCAAATTGGTGACACGATCACGCTGAATGCAACGTCTGAATCTGCGATCTCGATTGAATGCGGCGCGATCCCGCTGACTACCGGGCACATGGGTCGTATTGGCCACAAGATCGCAGTTCGGTTGGATGCGCCGCTGACGGCGGCTGGCAAGAAGGCGGTGTTAGCGCAATGACCTCATTCCTATCCCCCATTCTCGAAGGATTATTGGCGCTGTCCTTGATCGGCGTCGCTATCATGTGTTGGCGAATGGACCGCCGCCTGAACGCGCTGCGTTCTGGGCGCGATGAAGCGATTTCGTCGGCAGCGGGTCTTTTGGATGCAATGACGCGCGCTGAAACCGCAGTGCGTGGCCTGCGCGCCACCTCGACAGAAGTTGGCACAAATCTGCAAAGTCAAATCGACGAGGCGAGGGCGCTCGTAGAAAAACTGGAAGCGCTAAAGGCGGCCGCTTCATTGAAGCCGATACCAACAACCAGCGCCGCTCCGATCATTCGAAACACCGATGCCGAAGCCGCCCGCCCCGTCGTGGGCACGTCTATGCGCGCGCGGCCAAGCGCAAGACCGGCACCAAATTGGGCGGATTTACGATGAACGCGAAAGACTTTCTCCGCCCGCTCCCTATCATCGCCATGGCATTAGTGGCCGCTGGCGTCGCAAAAATGAGCGGCGTTGTTTTCACGTCGCCAATGGCGTTTGCAGCGGCTGAAGAAAAGAAAGTCCCGGCGTTACCACCGGGATCGAAAGCGCCAGCAAAGCCCCCCGCTGCGGCGAGTGGTGCAACTCAGGTGGCTGCTGAGATGCCACTCTGTCCGTCTGATGATGTTGCGGGGCAAGCGGGCCTTTCGGCGGCTGAGTTTCGCTTGCTGCAATCCCTCCAGGAGCGCCGCCAAGTGCTCGATCAACGTGAGCAAGACATCGCCAATCGCGACGCAGTGGTAAAAGCCGCCGAGCAACGAATAACTGACCGGACCGCCGCGATGAAGGCGGTTGAAGCCAACATCTCCAAGCTTTTGGGCAAGGTTGATGAAGAAGAGGCGGAACGCGTTTCAGGTCTCGTCAAAGTCTATGAGAAGATGAAACCCAAAGATGCCGCCCGGATTTTGGAGGGCCTTGAGGACGAAATTCTGTTCAAAGTGGCGTCGCGTATGAAAACGGCATCCATGTCGCTCGTGCTCGCGCAAATGAATAGCGAGCGTGCTCGAAAACTAACGGCCATGTTGGCCAATGCAGATCGTGCGCTGATCGGCACCCCGAAGCAGCCCTTGCCCTCAAATGCTACGACGCCTGCGAAAGCGGCCCCGAAGGCCGCCGCGGCCCAAGCACCGGCGCCACCGGCAAAGGGTTAAAGTGTAAGGGGAAATGGTTCAGTAGATGGTTCGTCGTTCTCGCCTGATTGCTGCTTTATGCATTGCCATGTTGCTGGCTACCAGCGTGCCTGCAAGCGGCGCCGGCGCGCCGGTGCCTACGCTGTCAGCGGTCGAAAACCCGGGATATGCGCGCCTCTATGTGCGATTGCCGACGCCAGACTCCCAAGAAGTCACGGCCACTGGTAATGCCAATATCGTCATCCTCAAGTTCGCAGAGCCGGTTTCCGTCAACCCATCGGTGTTCGCGGAGCAGGCGCCAAGCTTTGTCGCCGCCGCCGCAATGTCCGCCGACAAGCGTTCCATTCGAATTGCGCTGATGCGGCCTGCTCGCCTGCAAAACAGCAAAGCTGGTGCTCTTTTAGCGTTCGATTTGGTTGCGCCAGATCAGCCAAGCCCGGCGGCGGTTACAGCAGACGCAGATCGAAAACCAAATCCAGCTGTTAAGGACCAAGCGAGTAAGGCCGGTGCCCCCGCGAAGCCGGGTAGCGAAGTCATTCCAAATGCCGATGAACCGCTGAAAAACGCCGCGATACCGCCGAATGCGCCGCGCGTTATCGTAGAAATTGCCTCCGGCCGTGAATATTCGCGCATCCAAATTCGCAGCACATCGCCCTATCAAGTCACGCGGGCTGGGGACCGCGTGGCAGTTCGGATTCCCGGTACCCAAGGGTATGATTTGGCGCGTCTACGCACCGATCCGCCCAAGAATGTGAGGGATGCGGCCCGCCGCTATGAAGGTGGTGGCTCGTTCTTGGATCTCGCCTTGGTCCCAGGTGCCGGTATCCGGCATTTCCGCGAAGGCGGAAATATCATTGTTGATGTCCTGCCGCCTGGCGTTCCGGTTGAGGCACTGCCACCATCAGACGCGGCGAAGCCGCCCAGTCCTGCAACGACGCAGGCCGCTGCAAACACCAAACTTCCTGTAACAACAGACACCCCTATTGGCGGTGACGCCGCAGCCCCAGCAATCACGAACCCCGTGCCGGAAAATGGTGTGGTGCAGGTTGAGGTCGCTCAGAAGGGTAAAGCCCTAGAGCTCCAATTTCCGTTTGCGGCGCCCGTTGCTGCTGCTATGTTTCGCCGTGGCGATGCGATTTGGATCCTCTTTGAGGCTAACGCCAAAATCGATACGGCAGCAATTTCGGCCAATGGTAAACCGGTCAAGACCGTCACACCCGTTTTAGCCCCCGGCGTGTCTGGCTTGCGCCTTACCGTGCCACCCGGAACCCGCGCAAACCCCGTCGCGCTGGGTGGTCGCTGGCGCGTTACACTCGAAGATGCGGCAGTTCCTGCCGGACGTTCCATTGCCGTTAGCCGTGAAACCGGCGCTGACGGGATCCAGCGCCTTGATGTTGATGTCAGCGATGCCGCTGGCGCACGCTGGTTAAGTGACCCGAGTGTTGGGGACAGGATCGGCGTCGGCTTCGTTTTTGGACCGACAACGGCTGTGACGGCCCAGCGCTCATTCGTTGAGGCCGCGCTGCCTCCGACGTTCCATGGTGTCTTGGTCACTGCCCGTGCTGATGGTGTGGATATTCGCCCGGCGCCCGGTCGGTTTGTTGTCGGTCGCCCCGGGGGGCTCAGTGCCTCAATGGACTTGATGGCGGAAGAAAAGCCAACCTCGCCAGCATTCGTAGACTTTGCCGAATGGCGCGCTGGCCCTGCGGCAGATTTTACCAAAAATCGTGCCAAGCTCGAAGTTGCGGCTGCATCCGAAATGGGTGACGCCAAAAGCAATGGGCAGAAACGTTTGGACTTGGCGCGCTTTCTTTTGGCGTGGGAGTTGCCCCAAGAAGCAGCCGGTATCCTTCGCACCCTCGTAAGCGACAACCCGGCGATGGCTACCTCAGCCGATGTCGCCGGATTGCAAGGAGTGGCGCTGGCGATGATGGGGCGAAATCGCTCGGCTCTGGATGTTTTGACAGGCCCCAGTATTGCCTCTGATCCGGCCGCCGCCCTTTGGCGCGGTCTTGCCAATGTTGCGCTAGAAGACTGGACGCAAGCACGAACAGAGTTTGACGCGGGTGTAACGGCCCTCGAAAACTTTGCGCCCGAGCAACGCTCGCGGTTTCAAGAAGCATCGGCACGAACCGCTCTTGCTATGGGTGACCTCGGAATGGCCCGTCGTGACGGCCTAGCCGCTCGCCTCGATGCGCGCAGCGACGAAACCAAATTGCGCGCGGCTTTGGTGTTGGCGCAAATGGCAGCAGCGGGCGGCGCGACAGATCAAGCGCTTAATGCCTTCAAACTGATTGAGGCCGCTGGCATGCGAGAGCTCGCTGTACGCGCAGCCTTAGCTGCTGCGTCACTTGCGGCCGACAAGGCACTCGTTCCGCCTGAAAAATCCATCGAGGCTATCGATTCCCTGCGTTACGCATGGCGTGGCGACGCGCTCGAAATTGATATCTTGCGGCGCCTTGGGAAGCTGCATCTCGACGCCGGGCGTTTGCGTGAGGGCCTTGAGGTGATGCGTGGCGCGATCACCTTGCGCAGCGATTTGCCCGCCTCGCGGCGCATGCGCGACGATATGAGCTTGCTGTTCCGAAAGCTGTTCTTGGAAGGCGAGGCCGAGAAACTCGATCCGTTCCAAGCTCTCGCCTTGTTCTATGACTTCAGTGATTTAACCCCGATAGGCCCCGACGGGGACCGCTTAATACGAAACCTTGCAGATAGGCTCGTTGCGCTCGATCTGTTGCCGCAAGCCACTGAACTGCTGAAACACCAAGTCGATAAGCGCTTGGAAGGGTTCCCCAAGGCCCAAATCGCGACTGACTTGGCCGCTCTCTATATGCTCGACGGCAAACCTCAGGACGCCCTCAACACCATTCAAACGTCCCGCGTGGCTCAATTGCCGGAAAGGCTCAACGCACCACGCAGGCTTATCGAAGCCGCGGCTTTGGCGCGTTTAGGCCGTCATGACCATGCGCTTGAAGTAATGGCGTTCGACAAAACGCCCGATGGTCGCGCGCTGCGTACTGAAATCCACTGGGGCGCCAAGCAGTGGCCAGAAGCGGCAGCATCAGCCATGGGTGGTGTTCCCGCGCCAACGTCAGAGTTTACGCCCACCCAGGCCGCAGACTTGATGCGCTCGATTGTCGCTTACACACTCGCGGGTGATCGCGGGGCGGTCGCTGGTATCGGTTCACGCTACGCCAATGCGATGCGCGAAACGGCCTTTTCGGGTTCCTTTGATGCCCTTACCGGCACCGAAGCGCCAACCCCGCAGCAAATTGATACTGTCGTACGCGAGCTCGGTCAGGAAGCTGGGTTTGAGCGTCTCCTCAAAGGAATGCGCTTGCGCGTTGCCGAAGCCGCAGAAGGGCAACCATCGACACTTGCCTTGTCATCAGACGTTGTGACTGACGGTTCGGCAACAAAACCTGCCGCTGCTGTAACGTCCCGTCGCGCGGCGCCGCGTCGTCCAGCCGCCGCTTCGAGAACAGGGGCGAGCGCTCAAAGCGCGCCCCGCCCGCCGGTCGCAAACTCGCGGATCATCACAGGCGTTCCCGCCGCGCCTAACGCCACTGCAACACCGCCTCCGCAGCGCGTCGCAGGTGTTACCCGCCCCGATGGCGGTTCACGTTAAGCCAAACAGCGCAACCAATTGCTCCGCAGCCGCGCTTGCCGGGATTCGACTGGAAGCAACATCGTTTTCAAGAGCGGGTAAATGGGCGCGCACCGCAGGATGGTTTGCAAACGCTTCGCCCAAGCGATCATTCACCAGCGAGCGCATCCACCGCACTTGCTGATCGGCCCTTCGCGCTATCCGTTCGCCGCTATCGCTTAGTTTGGCTTTGTGCAGTTCAATCATCGCCCACACTTTTTCCAGCCCCTGATTGGCAAAGCCAGAACAGGTCAAAACTGGTGGGTCCCAATGGCGCGAAGCGGGCTCTAAAATGTGCAGCGCGTTGCGATAGCCGCTCGCCGCTCGCTCAGCGGCGGCGGGGTCAATATCGGCCTTATTGACCACAATCATATCGGCGATTTCTAAAACGCCCTTCTTAATGCCCTGCAATTCATCGCCCGCATTCGGTAGCATCAGCACCAAAAACATATCCACCATATCGGCGACAACGGTTTCCGATTGGCCGACGCCTACCGTTTCGACAATGATCACATCATAACCTGCGGCCTCGCAGAGCAGCATGGTCTCGCGCGTTTTGCGCGTTACGCCACCCAGCGTGCCTGAAGAAGGCGAGGGGCGAATGAAGGCGTTTGGCTCGGCGGCCAGCGCCGCCATGCGTGTTTTGTCGCCAAGAATCGAGCCGCCATGGCGCTGGGATGTCGGGTCGATCGCCAACACCGCGACTTTCCTGCCATATTTTGTGAGTTTGGTGCCGAGCGCTTCAATGGTGGTGGATTTGCCAACACCGGGAACACCGGTAATCCCAATCCGATCAACGCGCCCGGTAAGCGGCATAAGCGCCGTTATCAAGGCCCGCCCTTGGGCTTGATGGTCGGCGCGCTTGCTCTCAACCAGCGTTATCGCGCGCGCTAGTGACGCACGATCACCCGCCCGGATTCCAGCTTCAAGCTCACCCAGTGTCGGCCGCGCCACGTGAGCCCTAAATCCGTACTGCGGTTCCGGAACAAGTCACCATGAGCATAGAGCCGCCTTGGCCCACGGTTTCATAGTCAATATCGACGCCGACAATGGCGTTGGCGCCAAGGGCTTCAGCCTCTGCTGTCATCTCTTTCATGGCGGCTTCGCGCGCACGCCGCAGCACCTGCTCATAGGAACCAGAGCGACCGCCCACGATATCCCGAATGCCGGCAAACAAATCACGGAAGATGTTGGCGCCCAAAATAGCTTCGCCAACCACGATGCCAAAATGTTGTTGCGCTGGGCGGCCCTCAACGGTGCTGGTTGTGGTGATAATCATGCTCTGGCCTCAAATCAGGTGAAACGAACGCTTTGGGTTTAGCACCATTCAGACCGTGCGCGAAGTGTGCACTCTTGAGGCCAAATCCAGCAGATAGATTGGGGAAAACAGCCAAAAACCGGCGTAGTTTCAACGCTTCTGTCGAGCGCTGAAATAAATACCGCGCCTGACTCTAAACCGCGTTTAGGCTTAATCCCATCATTCAACGGGCGTCCGCCCGAGGAACCCTTCGTCATGTCGTGCCGAAACAAAGAATTACACGGCCATTTTAGGCCGCCTCGCCATATCCCAAACGTGCTTGAAGCTGCGCGAGCAAGTCCAAAGCCGCTGTCGCGATCACCGTTCCTGGCGGATAAATCGCGCTTGCGCCCGCCGCTAACACAGCCTCAAAATCCTGCGGCGGGATCACCCCACCAACGACAATCATGACATCGTCGCGCCCTTGCGCAGCTAACTCGGCCTTTAGCGCCGGAACCAACGTCAAATGCCCGGCAGCGAGCGACGACACGCCCACCACATGCACATCATTCTCTACAGCTTGGCGTGCAGCCTCGGCGGGGGTGGCAAAGAGCGGCCCGATATCAACATCGAAGCCCAAGTCAGCAAACGCGGTCGCAATCACTTTTTGCCCGCGATCATGGCCATCTTGGCCCATTTTGGCGACAAGGATGCGTGGGCGACGGCCATCATGAGCCTCAAACGCCTCAACAGCGGCACGCGCTTTGGCGATCACCTCGGAGCTTGCACCCGCCTCTTTCATGTAGACACCTGTATTGATACGAATTTCAGCCTTGTGTCGTCCGTAAACCGTTTCCAGTGCTGCCGAAATCTCTCCCACGGTTGCCTTCGCGCGACCGGCTTCGACAGCCAAAGCCAGCAGATTACCGTCGCCACCCGCTGCCTTGGTCAGCGCCGCAAGCGCGGCATCTACGGCTCCTTGGTCGCGATCGGCGCGGAGGCGGCTCAGCTTATCAAGTTGCAAGCGCCGTACATTGGTGTTGTCTACCTTCAACACCGGCACATCTTCGGGTTCATCAAGGCGAAATTTGTTGACGCCCACAACCGTTTGCCGCCCGCTATCAATGCGTGCCTGCGTGCGGGCAGCGGCTTCCTCAATGCGTAGTTTGGGAAGGCCCTGTTCGATGGCTTTCGCCATGCCGCCAAGCGCTTGCACTTCTTGAATATGCGCCCACGCCTTCGTCGCCAATTCGTATGTCAGGCTTTCGACATAATGCGAACCACCCCAAGGATCGATGGGCCGGGTGAAGCCAGCCTCCTGCTGCAGCACAAGCTGGGTGTTTCGCGCGATCCGGGCGGAAAAATCGGTTGGCAGCGCCAGTGCCTCATCAAAACTGTTCGTATGCAGAGATTGGGTATGCCCATGGGCTGCGGCCATGCCTTCAACGCACGTGCGGATCGCGTTGTTGTAAACGTCCTGCGCGGTCAGGCTCCACCCCGACGTTTGCGAGTGCGTCCGAAGCGCCAAGGACTTGGGGTCCGCAGGGTTAAACTCAGCAACCAATTTGGCCCAAAGCGCACGCGCGGCCCGCATTTTGGCAATTTCCATGAAGAAGTTCATGCCAATGGCCCAGAAAAACGACAGCCGCGGCGCGAATTTGTCCACGCTCATGCCCGCGGCGACACCCGCTTTCAGATACTCAACGCCATCAGCAAGCGTGTAGGCCAACTCCAAGTCGGCCGTCGCACCGGCCTCCTGCATGTGGTAGCCAGAAATCGAAATAGAGTTGAACTTCGGCATATTCGCCGAGGTATAAGCGAAGATATCCGAAATGATCCGCATCGAAGGTGTGGGCGGGTAGATATAGGTATTCCGCACCATAAATTCTTTGAGGATGTCGTTTTGAATGGTGCCAGACAGCTTGGCGGCAGGAACGCCCTGCTCCTCGGCGGCCACGATATAAAGCGCCAAAATCGGCAATACCGCACCATTCATCGTCATCGATACGCTCATCTGGTCGAGCGGAATGCCACCAAAAAGCGTACGCATGTCGTAAATGCTATCGATGGCCACACCCGCCATGCCCACATCGCCCAGCACGCGCGGATGATCGGAGTCATAGCCCCGATGTGTCGGCAGATCGAAAGCAACCGACAAGCCCTTTTGGCCAGCCGACAGGTTCCGTTTATAAAACGCGTTAGAATCCTCCGCCGTCGAAAAGCCCGCATACTGACGAACCGTCCAAGGCTGCTGCACATACATGGTCGGGTATGGCCCGCGCACAAACGGCGCGACGCCGGGGCGACCATCGATAAAGTCAAAACCCTCTATATCAGCGGCCCCATAAAACGGTTTCACCGCAATGCCTTCGGGCGTTTCCCATGTGCGGTCGGCGTCATTGCCCGCCGCTTTCACCCGTATTTTTTGGTCAGTTGCGCCAGCCAGCGGACCAAAGGGCACCTTTGTGAAATCAGGTAGCGCGCTCATGCGGCATCTCCTTGCGCGGCGAGTAGGCCGTGAGCGTGATTTAGTTCTGACAAGATATCGGCCCCGGCAAACACAAAACGATCCACACCGCCTGCTCTCAAAGCCGGCTCCAAATCACCCGGTCGCCCAGCAAGCCAAACCCCTGTCGCACCCGCAGCTTTCAAGGCTGCAGCGGCACTGGCCCCACGCTCCGCATACGCCGCATCCGTGCCGCACACGCACGCAAGGCTTGAGCCCGACGCCTTGAACGCTGCCGCTAATGCCGCATCATCGCTATGTACGGTTTCCGCGGCTAGCGCCGCCAATCCCCCAGCCTCAAAAGCGTTCTTGGTAAAGGTTGAACGCGCATTGAACTCGGCCAGACTGCCCAAAGTCGCCAAAAAGATCACCGCGCGATCCCCCAAGGCGTCAGCCCTGTCGCGCAACACTTCAAACCCAGCAGCCAAGCGCATTGGAGGCAGGGCGTCAGCGTTCGGCCCCGTGCCGTCTGCAAGATCGGTCAAGCTAGCACCGGCTTCCGCGGCGGCCACCAAATCGCCAATGCCCCGTGATGCTGGCCTGACAGAAGGCCGCGCAGGCCGCGCCAATACAGCCGCAACGTCCGCCACCAACACCTCAACGGGCGCTTCACCCAAATTGGCAAACTCTCCAACGCCGACTATCGCATCTTTCCGACGTGATATGTTCTTCAAGCGCTCGTTTTTCACACTGGCCACGCGCGCCTGCAACGCGCCCGCCGCAAGGCTCTCCGCCAAGCCGCCCTCCGCTTCAATCTGTTGGAAAAGGCCCCACGCCGCCTCATCCAGATCATGGGCCAATTTTTCAATGGCAAACGATCCGCCCGCTGGGTCCGCTACGCGGCCTAAATGGCTTTCTTCCTGCAAGATGATCTGGGTATTGCGGGCGATTCTTCGGGCAAATCCGGTTGGCAAGCCCAAAGCGGCCGTAAATGGCAAAATGGTGACCACATCAGCACCGCCTACACCGGCAGCAAAGCAAGCCGAGGTTGTCCGCAACATGTTCGTCCACGGGTCGCGGCGCGTCATCATTCTAGCCGAACTTACAGCTTGCAGGCGCATCGGCCCGCTTGCCCCACAGGCGGCCAATACCCGTGCCCATAGGCGCCGCGCTGCCCGCAGCTTAGCAATCTCAACCACTACATCCGGACCAACCGACAGCGTAAACAGCAAAGTCGCGTTCACAGTGCCAACGCTCATGCCCGCTGCGTCACCCGCGCGGAGCCAAGCCACACCCGACGCGATCAGGGCCGCCAATTCCTGCGCTTCAGAACCACCGGCCTCATGCACAGGCCGGGCGTCCGCCCGCAAAGCGCTTGCGGCTGGAAACACATCGCCAGCCCAGCTTGCAAACCTAATCACCTCACTCAGCGACGCCGACGCCGACCCAGACGCCATCACGGCACCTAGCGGGTCAATGTTGAACGCCAGTTTGGCGCTTGCTCGCGCCGAAGCATCAACGGCTCCTGCCAAGGCCGCTGCGGCTTCCAGGCCAGCCGCCGATGCGTTGAGCGCGACTGTAGCCAGATCAAGCATCAGCCCCTTTGTTGCAGCCCTAAAGTCCGCACTGTCACGCACCGCAATCCCGCAGGCTCCAGTCGGGTCCAGCACCAACTCAATCGACGAAACACCGTGTTCTAAATCGACAAGGGCCTCGCGCCCCGCCGCAACAGGATCAGGATGCAAAACAGTTTGGCGAATATCCCATGGTAAAAAAGCATCCGAAACCGGAGCACCTCCCGCCACAAAGGGCGCAACGCCGGGCAATCCTGTGTCACCGGGCAAATCTGCGCGCGTATAAAGCGGACGAACGTCGACGCGATCATACGTTTGCGTTGTCAGTTTTTCGATAGAAGCCCCTTTCAGCGCCGCCAGCGCCATGCGCTCCCAGTCAGCATCGGTAGCGGCGGCAAAGCCATCGGCGAGGGGAAGAGTGGTCGCTGTCATGGGAATCCTGAATGTCTGCGCCCCCGATTGACCGCTCACACGCAGAACAGTCAAGCGAGGAGTTCGTTGACTTTGGCATGGTATCGCGGCGTGATCACGCAATGTTGCCCAAAACGCGCCGAAACAGCCTTGCAGCGCAAACAAAAAAGGCTAGGTTAAAGTTGACACAGGAGTCACTTTCATGACCGCAACCCTGAACGACACCGCGAACGACAATCCATACCGTATTCGTTGGGGTGACGGCTTGCGCGCTCTAAAGGCACTGCGCTCGGATAAAGAGGATACAACCGCCGTTTTCCGCGTGATTGGGGCTTTCTCGGGCAAGACGCGGATGTGGTCGTCAAACCAGTTTAAGGTGCGGCCAGCCGCTAAGGCGCTCTTGGCTAAGCGGCCAAACCTTCTCCAAGCCTTGCTCCAGCGTGATAAGCTTGCTGCCTTGCCGCAAGGAACGCTGGGGCACGCCTATTTCATGTTCACCTATGGCGAAAATCTATCGCCCGATGGCCTCATTGAAGCCTCGGAGGAGGCCGGGGACGCAAACCGCGCAGGGTGGGATGAGGATTCCGGTTGGGTCGGCATGCGCTCGCGCGATAGCCACGACCTTTGGCATGTTGTCACTGGCTATGGCCGCGAAGGCTTTGGAGAACTCTCGCTTCTCGCGTTCACGTATGCCCAAACCCGCAATCGGGGCATCGCGGCAATCCTCCCGCTCGGTGTTTACACGGTTAAGAAAATCGGCTCGAGGCTTCCGGTTCTCCGCGCGCTTTACGAAGGGTATCGTCGGGGCAAAAAGGCTGCGTGGTTGCCGGAAGTAGAATGGGAAGTGCTGCTCGAAAAGCCGCTGGATGAGGTGCGCGCGCTCCTAAAAATCAGCCCTGCGCCAATCTATGCGAAGGCGCAAGAAGCGGCAGTTGCGCTTGACGGCGCCGCTATCGCTGCGCGCGAAGCCACCGCATAAGACTAAATGCCGTAGCGGCAGTTCTTGCCCCTGCGGAACAAAAAACTAAAACGTGGGTATACCCAAGCCGCCAAGCTGAGGCGGACAAGAAACTGTTGGAGACGTCCATGTCTGTTCCTGATGCGCTAAAAGGCTTGCGGATCCCCGTTATTGCCTCGCCCCTTTTCATCATCTCCGGGCCGGAATTGGTGATCGCGCAATGCAAGGCGGGCGTCGTCGGTTCGTTTCCAGCGCTGAATGCGCGTCCGGGCCCCGTGTTAGAAGATTGGCTAAAGCGCATCATCGACGAGCTTGGCCAATATGATGAAGACCACCCTGAGCGCCCATCAGCGCCATTTGCCGTCAACCAAATCGTGCACAAATCGAATGATCGCCTCGATCATGATGTTGAAATGTGTGTGAAATACAAGGTGCCGCTGATCATAACCTCACTCGGCGCCCGTCCAGACCTGAACGACGCGATCCATTCCTATGGTGGCATCGTGATGCACGATATCATCAACGTGAACCACGCCAAAAAGGCCCTCGGAAAAGGCGCCGATGGCCTTATCGCCGTTGCCGCTGGCGCCGGTGGTCATGCCGGAACCACGTCTCCTTTCGCGCTTGTTCAAGAACTTCGCGAATTCTTCGACGGCCCACTCGCCCTTTCCGGTTCCATCGCGAATGGTCGCGCGGTTCTGGCCGCCCAAGCGATGGGCGCAGATTTTGGCTATATTGGCTCGGCATTCATTGCCACGCAGGAAGCCAATGCCGATCAGGGCTATAAGGATATGATCGTCGAAAGTGCGGCTGACGACATCGTCTACTCAAACCTATTCACGGGCGTACACGGAAACTACCTCGCGCCGTCGGTTATCAATGCGGGCCTCGATCCCAAAAACCTGCCCGTCAGCGACCCCTCAGCGATGAACTTCGGCTCTGGCGGCAACACCTCCAAGAAGGCGTGGAAAGACATTTGGGGCTGTGGCCAAGGCATTGGCGCAGTCAAAGAAGTCCAAACAGTAGGCCAATACGTCGATAAACTGGAACGCGAGTACCATGATGCGAAGGCAGCGCTGACGGGTGCACCAATGGCGATGGCGGCTGAATAGTAGACGTCTACCGACCCCAATTCGCTAGCGCGTCGGCCCAACCAGCAATCGGAGCGGGAAGCGCGACCATATTGCTTAAGCCCAAGGCCAGCTCCGTCTCAGGCCCGGCTTGCGCATAGGCCGCCCAGCGTAAGGCAGTCACTTCCCCGGCAGCTGCCACCCCAGCGGCCGTATCCCACGAATGAAACGCCGCATACGAGCCCTGATACCGATTGCCTGCTTTCAGCAAATCCACCGTTCGGCGGTGGAGGATCGCCGGATCAAGGCGAGGTTCGCCCGGCAATGCGTGTGCAGCATCGCGCTTATACCACGGGTGAAAAAGCGCCATCGCCCGCATAAACCGCCAAGCACGCAGCAGATATCCGCCATCCCAGTCGGGCGCGATGCTCGGTGTGTAAAGCGCTAAGCGTTCGGCGCGTTCTGCTTCGGTAAAGACCGGCGCTCCAATAATTCCGGCCATGCCCGCCACACCACGGCGCTTCAATTCAATCGCGATCTGACCGCCGAGATTGAACCCCGCCACGGCTGGCGCTTCAAAGCCCTCGGCTCGAATTGCGGCCTCAATGACATCGGCAAACTCTTCAACGGTGTCGATCGTGCCGGGAAAGTCATCGCCGGACTCACCAAACCCCGGCAGATCATAAGCCAAGCTTGGGCGCTGCGCGCTAAGCCCATCGATAACCGGCGCAAAAAAGCGCGACGAACCTGCTGGATCATGCAGCAAGATCAGCGGCCGGCCATCGCCTGTCGTGCTGCCCGACCGATGCAATTGGCTGGCCCCAAGGTCGGTAAAGCCGTCATCGCCTGCGGGAATCGGCGGCGCTAAATCGCCTTTGTTGTCACCGAAAAACGCCATATACCGATCAAGCGCGGCAAAAAAATCCCGCTCCAGCGGCATCTTCGTAACGCCCACCACCGTTTCAGGCAGCCGCGCGATATGCGCCAAAAGCGGATCGCCATCACGCGCAGTGATCAGAGCAGGGCCCTTTAGTCTTGGGGCAACATCCTCACCGCGGAACACGAAGGCAGCGTGATAAGGCGCGCGATAATTGTCGCCCGCCCGCAGAAACTCGGTTACGTTCACGTCTATGTCTGCTGGCGACAGATCCGTGTATTTCATCCGCGCGGCGGCGCTGGGTGTATGCCACGGGAAGAAGATCGTTTGTTCTTCTAGGCGCGCCCAAAGCCAAGCGAGGTGCGAACCGTCCCATTTCGGCTCAAAGCGCGGAAGGTAGTCGGCCAGCAGCAGCGCGCGCTCTTGCGTGGTCCATGCAGGCAAGCCCTCCAACACGCTGCTGGCCACGCGCGCAGGATTGTTGGCCGCATAGGTCGCCGCAATAGCAGCGCCGGTATGAAAGCCATATAGGCTGATGCGACCAAGGCCCAGCCCGTCCACAAGCTCACCCAACGCATGCGCGTATTCGTCAATCGTCGGTGTTTCACCCGGCAGCGGGTCAGAGCAGCCATTGCCCGGCGTGTCGGGCGCAATCGCGCAAAACCCGCGCTTGGCGAGCACATCCATGAACGGAACGCACGCGCCAGACCATTGTGGAGACCCGTGCAAAAGCATGACCACGGGCCCGGCCCCACACCGCCGATAATGCACACGGCGACCACCCGGCAAGCTGATGAAGTGACGGGTGACGCGCGCGCTCATAGGGATCCTTAGGCTGTCAGAGTGATTCAGGGCCGACTTTGACGAGGGCCTTGCCAATGTTGCGGCCTTCCATCAGCTTGGCCATCATTGCTGGTGCGCTCTCAAGGCCGTCGCCGATGTCTTCTAGATAGGCGAGCTTGCCGTCTTTGATCCATTGGGCGGCTTGCGCGGCGTAAGAAGCCTGCTCGCCATAAAAGTCATACACCACCAAGCCCATGACATGGGCACGCTTGCCAACGATCATGCCAACCGACATTTGCGCGGGCGGGCCATCGCCATGGTAGTGCGCCGTTAGCCCGCACAGCACGACGCGCCCATTCACTGCCAGGTTTGCCATGGCGATGTTGAGCGTCTGGGTGCCCACGTTTTCGATATAGAGATTGATCTTGCCGCCAGTTTCCTTGGCGATGTGCTCTTGCCAGCCATCTTGCTTGTAATCGACGCAAGCATCAAAGCCGTAAGTATCGGTAACGAGTTTGCACTTTTCTGGTCCGCCAGCGATGCCAACAACTTTCGCAGCGCCGTGGATCTTAGCGATCTGCCCAAAGGTCCCGCCCACGGCTCCCGCCGCAGCAGACACCAGCACCACGTCGCCTTCGCGCGCGGCCCCAAGGCGAACGGCACCCGCAAACCCGGTTAAGCCCGGCATTCCCAAAACGCCGATATGGGTCGAAAGTGGTGCGATGCTTGGGTCGATCTTGCGAACGCCTTGGGCTGGAATGCCAGCCAGCTCCCGCCAGCCGGTTTCGGCAACCACCCAGTCGCCTGCCGAAAAGCCCGCTGCATCGGAAGCGATCACTTGCGCGACGGAGACGCCCGGCGGCACATCCCCAACAACGGAGGCTGGCGCCCCCATGTGGCGCCCGCGCATGGTCGAGCCGACATATGGGTCGAGCGAGAGATAAACTGTGCGAACCAGCAAGCCACCGGCAGGCAGTGTCGGGTCGGCGGCGGTCGCCATCTCAAAATCATCGGCTACCGGGGCAGCGCTGAGCACGCGAGAAAGAACAACTTGTTTCATGGGGAGAACTCCTAAAATCGAAAAACGGGCTAATGGGCTTCAAAGCGCCTCAACAACTTCGACGAGGGTGCCGTCCGGGTCGCGCAATGTCCCCACGCGCCCTCCGGCATAAACAACAGACGAGCGCGCCACGGGCGGTGTGATCCAGTCGCCCTTTATGCCGTCGAAGTCCGGATGTTTGAATGTGCCCATTGCAAAGCCGGGCGGCAAAGCGCCTTCATGCTGCGGGCGTGGTGTTGCAGCGGCGGGAAACTGGTCCAACTCCAAAAAGCAATCGCGCTCATGGATCATTGTGCACAGCGTGTGGGTTGTAGTGTCGGGCAAGCTGAAGCTGTCGTTCAGCATCGTGTAAACGATGTCCATGTCGCGCCCAGCTTTCAGGCCCAACGTGTTGGCAAACCATGCCTTCGTTCCCTGCATATCCGAACCGCCAAGCACAAGGATGAACAGCTTGTCGATAAAGCTTGCCGCGCGCGGCAAGTCATAATCCGGCAAATCGCCCTTGATGTGCGTGAGATACACGACCTCACCCTCAGGCCCCATCACTTGCATAGGATGGATCGTTGGCAAACCGGGGATTTCTTTAGGCGGCCCAATGATTTTGAAGGGAGATCGTTCCATCCGCTCGTTCACGGCATGAACGTCTTGAATGCAGATTTCTATCGCTTGCCAGCCAAAAGTCGTCAGCGGCTTGTAGCCCGGCACGGGTTTGCCACCCACAAACCGGATGTAGTTGTCGGCCCCTGAGGCTGGGCGAAGCACGGCATAGGGCTCACCAGCGCTTTCTGGGCTGCCCCATGAGGCCGCTAGATCTGCTTCAACCACACCTTCTTCAACCACGCTGTAATCAAGCCATTCGGCATAGAGAGCAGCGGCAGCCTTCACATTGGCGACTGTAATCGTAGCAGCTCGGATCAATTTCATGACGGAGACCTTTAGCGCGTCTGGAAGGGTGTTAGCGTTGCGAATTGATAGTGACGAGATCGCGCGACGCAATCATGATTGCGATCAATCAACCTGTTACTAACCGCCTGCCGAACGCGAGGAGCCTCCCATGCCAGCTTATTTGTTCGTAACCTGCGTTATCCACGACCGCGCGGCTTTCATGGCCGGCTATTCCGTGAAAGCTGCGGAGCTCACGAAAGCGATGGGTGGTCGCTATGTTTTTTTGCGTCCCGGCGGCGAATGGATGGAAGGCGGTTTCGGCCCCGGCGCATCAATGGTCGTTTCAGAATGGCCCTCGCGTGAGGCCGCCAAAGCCTTCTGGAACAGCCCAGAATACGCTGAAATCAAAACCCTACGCGAAGGCATTGCCGACGCGCAGGTTTTGCTCATGGATGGCGAGTTCAATTTTTAGGGTTCAAACCCGTCAATTATTCGGCGAGATCAATGTCCAAAATAGCCATTTCGAACATATACGAACCGTCATCGTCCTCATCGAGGAAAACAACGCCCAAAAACTCTGAACCCTTATGCACTTCCATGGAATCTGTTGTTTTGCCGCGCGCGACAAGCTTCAGATTTGGGGTTTCGAGGGTGCGTTTTAGATGAGCCTCAACCTTGGCCCAGTCGGCTTTTGCCATTTCGGAATCTCCTGCTGTTTGGCGATGCTTAGCACGGGGCAGGGGGCAAACGAAAAGGGGCGGCCGCAGTGGACCGCCCCCAAATGGAGTGCCGAAAGCAGAGAGATTTAGTGCGAGCGGTTCACAATATAGCTGGCAGAATTGCCAACTGCCGTCGCACTACCGGTGACAAAGCCCGCATGGCCAACATTCGCTACGCCGGTTGCCGTGACTGAAGCCGCGTTAAGCTGGTTTGATTGGCCGTAAATCGTAGCAGGCTCCTCGCCGCATGCCGAGCAAACATAGCCCGTGATCGAGTTGCCAATAGCAGTTGCCGAAACAGAGCCAACACCGTTGGAAACAGAGCTGCCTTCCAAAGACGCATAAACGTCAATGGAGCCGGTTTCTGTGTTGAATTGGTCCACTTCAACACGAGCATCTGAGCCAAGGTTCGAAACCAAGGTCGAGTTGCCGACGCCGTAAGCCGAAGCTGTTGCGCCGCCAAACCAGTCATTGAGCGTCAAATAGGTTTCCGAGCGAACATAGGCGCTGTTTTCTTGGTAACCCGTCTGATGGGCATAACCGAACTCATTATAAGTCGTCATCGTGTTACCAGCGGCTTGCGTCGCTCCGGTCACGTTCGCCGCAGCATTGGCAAAAATGTTAGTCGACGCCTGTGTGACCGCGCCATTATTGCGCTGAATAACAGCCGAGCCGTAGGTCGTGCTTGAACCAGACGCCGCATAGGAGTTACCGGCCGCTTGCGCTGTTCCCGTGAGAGCGTCGCTTACGCAGCACGCATCGATGTCCGTTGTGGCGTAGGTCGAGCCATTGTGCGTTTGAAAGTTCGTGTAGTCGATATTGCCGTTTGACGATGCAATCCCAAACGAATTGCCGGAAACTACCGTTGAGCCGGTCACGGTTGCTGCGGTTCCGATGTCGATCGTTGTCGTGCCACGCAGCGTTGCTGCTCCGGTGGTTTGGGTCGAATCGCCGGTAATATCGCCGCAGCAGGCCGCAATTTGAGCCGCATTGCCCGACACATTGGTTACGCCCATTGCGCCATGATCAACAGTGGTCGCTGTAATGGTGGTGGTCGCAGTGACACCCGCCTGGAGATCTTGACGATTTTCAAACCGGATAGGCGCGCCTTCGCTCACAACGGTCACAGTGTTGCCAGAGGCAAGACCCGTTGAAACGATCCCGACAGCGCTTGCCGCAACAACATTGAGGTTTGACACCACTTCACCGAGCTGAACTTGGCCGTTCATCACAGTGCTGGCAGCAGGATGCTCCTGAGCGAAGGCCGATATTGGCGCAAACGCCATAATCACGAGGCCGACTTTCAGCATGAGTTCGCTTTTGGACATATCACCACACCATTAAGAGGTTTGACTGCTGCCGCCCCATTACGGGACGGCAGAGTTTCTTAGTTACGGCCACGCAAGGCTTGGACCATTGTGCTGTCGCGCTTGTCATTCCAGCGCGATGCCTCGGCGCGTTCGTCCGCACCGTTCACAGTGGCGGGGCTACGAGCCACAAAGGCACCGGTAATGCCGACAGGGCCAAGTGGATCGCCAGCGGCACCAAACGCACCCTTGCAGGCTTCCGGGCCATCAATCCCATAAAGATTGCCCATCATTTCCAGCACAGCGCGCTCCATAACCGAACGAACGGCAAGTTGGATTGGCTCTTGGGCGCGCTCACCAGCGGACAGGTCAAGCGTTAGATCGTCCCAGAAGGAGAACACGCCAAGGCTGACTTCGCGGCCAATGATCTGCTTTTGGTAGGAGATGACATCGACGACTTCGAGCGTCTTGGTGTCGATCAAACGCAGGTCAACGCCTACGTTCATGACGTACATCTTGCCGCCAATCGTGCCCTTGGCATTATAGATGTCGCGGTCGCCAATATAATTGTCGGTCCCGACGGAGCGGATGTTGTAATTCAGCTCGGTGATGCCGCCGACGAGATAGAAGTCAGAGCCAGGAACTTGCCCGGCAATGATCTTCCGGAAGTCCGCGCCATCTTCGCCAATCAGTTTGTTATTGGCATATTTCAGCTCAAGCTCGGACACGGAGGTATCAAAGCGCTCTACCAAGCGAGCGCCGGCTTTTGCGAAGGCCGAGATTGCCATCAACGACGCGCCTTGGGTGATCTTGCGACCGCCTTCGGTGTCGGCTTTGCCGGTGTAATCGAGGATGCGTCCAACAGCGACGCGCGGAACCTTAGCGTTATTCGCACGAGCGGTCTGTGCCAAACACACGAGCGCCGAGGAATAAGGGGTTGGGTTCGCAATTACGGGTGCGTTGCCAATTGGGGCCGTATAGCGGCCGCTCGGTCCAGCGGAGGGTGAAACGCAAGCGGTGAGGGCGAGCGTCGAGGCAAGCGCGATCAGAGACAGTTTTGCGCTGCCGCGTGTGTTTTTGAGAAACTTAGTAGCCATTGAGATCGAGCTCCCCATTGAGCGCCTGAGGAGCAGCAGGCTTCGCCGCTGTTCCGCTTGTCAGGTTTACAGTTTGATTGCCGTTATTGACTTGGGTCGAGTTCACGATGACCGTGTTGTACGAGCCCGAAGTCGTGACGTTGAGTTGGTTGCCTGTAGCCACGCCAGCGCCGGAAAAACCGGTTCCGCCGCTATCAAGGCCGTTGGAGTTATAAAGGCCGGGCGGCAGGGTCGACAGATTGTCCCCGCGCACAATGATGCCGTTCACAATAACGCGGTTCCCGTTCATATCGCGGGTGCGTGCATCGAAAGGCTGATCTTGCTCGCCATAGGAATAGCCGTAAGGCTGTTCAAAGCTGCCAGAGTAATCTGGCTGGGCCGCCGCTGCTGGCGACGTTGCTAGCAACGCGGCACCGCACAGTGATGCCGTGCAGAGAACCGCTGCGAAACCGGCCAAACGCGAACCCACAAGGCTCGTGTCTGAGTGATGATTTGGTACCTGTTCGTCCATGATAGGGCCTCTGCGGCTTGTGCTGTTGCGCAGTGGTAGCAACCAGCATGCCAAGAAAGAGTTGACGCCAGTGCATTTTTTTTGGTTTCGCGTGGTTGGAGAGGGCACTTTCCGCACGCGCGAGTACCGATTCGGGCGAATCTAGGGGACAAACCTGCCGAGTCGTGTGCCAATCCGAGACAAAGAGCTTGTGTGATGCCAAAATGGCAATTCAAGAAATCTATTGATGGAAACGCACGAATGGTCGCGACGCTTGAATTCTTCTTTGATTGCTCCAGCCCTTGGACCTATTTGGCGTTCGAACAGGTTCAAGCCGTCATTGAACGCACGGGTGCCGCGGTAGAGTGGAAACCGATACTGGTTGGCGGGGTTTTCAATGCCGTCAATCAAAGCGTCTATGAGGCACGCGCCAACCCTCAACCGATCAAGGCGCGTCATTATAATAAAGACTTGGCAGACTGGGCACGTTTTGTTGGCGTTGATATTGGGCGCCCGCCCGTTTTTCCTGTCCGATCCGTAACGGCCATGCGGGGCGCGTTTTACGCTCTAGATCAAGGCAAATTGGTGCCGTTCGCGCGGGCTTTGTTCCGGTCTTATTGGGGTGCGCTCAACGATATTTCGCAAGATATATATATAGCGAGTGCTGCGAGCCTCGTTGGCCTCGATCCAGAAGCGCTTTTGGCCTACGCAAAAGGCGAAGAAGGCAAAGCAAGGCTCAAAGCCAATACCGACGATCTCATCGCGCGAGGCGGCTTTGGCTCTCCAACGATGTTTGTAAACCGCACCGATATGTATTTCGGCAATGATCGGCTTCCCCTTGTGGAAGCTGCCTTAAGCCGCGCCTCGTAAGCCAATACGGTAGTTGGGGCTGATATGAGCGACACAGAACAGGCTCAGGCCAAGGCCGAGCCAATCTTTTCAAATCTCCCTCCGGGAACAGCACTGCTCGCCGTCATACTGTTCGGCATCCATCTCGCGACATCATTCCTGTCGCAGGCACAGCTTTTCGGATTGCTGGATCAATTCGCCATCTTCCCCGTTAAATTTGACGCCACAGGCTTTGGCGGCGGGCTTTCTATCTCGGATGCGTTAAAGGCCCTTATCGGTCACGCCTTTTTTCATGGCGGCTGGATGCATTTGGCCTTCAACATCGCGCTACTCCTGCAGGTGGGCGGCCTGGCAGAGGCCCAGCTCAGGCGTTCAGATCGCGGCGGAACGCCCTTGGGCGGCGCAATTCGCCTTTTTGTTCTGTTTATCATCAGCGCCATTGGCGGCGGGCTTGCCTTTATCTGGATGTCACCTGGGCCTGACAGTCTGGTTATTGGCGCATCCGGGGGCATAAGTGGCCTGTTTGCTGGGTATCTTTGGTTCGCGGCCGCCGCGGCGCGAGGCTCAAGGGCCATGATGCGATCAGTCGCGGTTCAAGCGGGCGTTTTCCTAGCCCTCAATGTGGGCGGCGCTGCACTGGCCGCCACGTCCGGTATCGCGCCAATTGCATGGCAGGCTCATCTCGGCGGCTTTGCCGCGGGCGCGTTGGTGTTTCCTTTTTTGGCTAAGCGATAGCCCGACGAGACCATTGCCCCACAAGCGGGCGAACTTTACAAACTTTGCCGCCCTATTTCGCCCTTTATATATTGCAGACATCTTCTTCCACGCGCATGCTTTCTGAAACGCCAAAGAGCGTGGGGAGGAAATCATGACGATCGCTACAATTCTGCGCGGCAAAGGAAGCCAAGTCTTTACCCTCGATCCGAGCGATTCCATGCGAACAGCCGCCAACGCGCTGACGGATCGCAAAGTAGGTGCCCTCGTTGTTACCGATAAGGATGGAGGCGTTGCCGGAATTCTGTCGGAACGAGACGTCGTCCGAGTCGTCGCTTTGCATGGCGGTGCCGCGTTAGACCTGCTCGTTTCTGCGGTGATGACGCGTGATGTGTTTGTCGCAAAGCTCTCGGACACCGTTGATCAAGCGTTGGCACGCATGACAGACCGTCGGATTCGCCACTTGCCCGTCGTCGATAAGGGCAAATTAGTTGGTGTTGTCTCGATTGGTGATTTGGTGAAGCGCCGAATTGACGAGGCTTTGGCCGAGGCCGATGCCATGCGCAGTTACATTGCGACGGGCTGATCCCCAAAACCGGCCAAAATCACCGCCAAAAATACAGCGTTTGCGGAAGAAATAGGCCGAGTCTGGCAGGAGTCAGCGTCAACCCATTGCGTCATGCGAATCTGCAGGGCGGGGGCTGCGTGAACTTTATGTGAATCGAGGGTTGCGCCCCAATAGGTGCCTGAGTAGAAGGCCCCTCCTCGCGGTCGCCCCGGGCCGCCACCCACCGGAAACGGTAGTGAAAAGCCCGGTCAGATTTCGGAATTCTTGGTTGCCCTCGGGCTGCTGCAGAAACTCCGGTCCTTCTGAAAAAGGCGGTTGACACGGGAACGGAGCGGACTTAAACACCGCGCCTCCCGGAAACATCGGCCCTCAGGGGTTGCTGCCGAGACCGAGCCGAATGACCTTCGGCCCGAGCTGTTTGACATCGTTGTTCAAGGAAAGAGAAACGCAGGCGGCGGCGTCCGGTAAGTGGATGCTGAACGCAGCGTTTTAATAAGCAGTCAAGACTTAGATTCGTCTAAGAATTGGGTGCCCGTCAATCATGCGAATACATAATTGAACTAAACGCTACGCAGAGATGCTCACAGTTATTTAGGTAACTGAGGGGTTGGCATTTAACTCAACTTGAGAGTTTGATCCTGGCTCAGAGCGAACGCTGGCGGCAGGCCTAACACATGCAAGTCGAACGCCCCGCAAGGGGAGTGGCAGACGGGTGAGTAACGCGTGGGAACGTACCTTTTGGTTCGGAATAACTCAGGGAAACTTGAGCTAATACCGGATAAGCCCTACGGGGGAAAGATTTATCGCCAAAAGATCGGCCCGCGTTGGATTAGCTAGTTGGGGAGGTAATGGCTCACCAAGGCTACGATCCATAGCTGGTCTGAGAGGATGATCAGCCACATTGGGACTGAGACACGGCCCAAACTCCTACGGGAGGCAGCAGTGGGGAATCTTGGACAATGGGCGCAAGCCTGATCCAGCCATGCCGCGTGGATGATGAAGGCCTTAGGGTTGTAAAATCCTTTCACCGGGGACGATAATGACGGTACCCGGAGAAGAAGCCCCGGCTAACTTCGTGCCAGCAGCCGCGGTAATACGAAGGGGGCTAGCGTTGCTCGGAATTACTGGGCGTAAAGCGCGCGTAGGCGGATTGATTAGTCAGAGGTGAAATCCCAGGGCTCAACCCTGGAACTGCCTTTGATACTGTCAGTCTGGAGCAAGGTAGAGGCGAGTGGAATTCCGAGTGTAGAGGTGAAATTCGTAGATATTCGGAGGAACACCAGTGGCGAAGGCGACTCGCTGGACCTTTGCTGACGCTGAGGCGCGAAAGCGTGGGGAGCAAACAGGATTAGATACCCTGGTAGTCCACGCCGTAAACTATGAGGGCTAGTTGTTTGTAAGTATACTTATAAGTGACGCAGCTAACGCATTAAGCCCTCCGCCTGGGGAGTACGGTCGCAAGATTAAAACTCAAAGGAATTGACGGGGGCCCGCACAAGCGGTGGAGCATGTGGTTTAATTCGAAGCAACGCGCAGAACCTTACCCACGTTTGACATGTCTAGTTTGGGGACCAGAGATGGACCCCTTCAGTTCGGCTGGCTAGAACACAGGTGCTGCATGGCTGTCGTCAGCTCGTGTCGTGAGATGTTGGGTTAAGTCCCGCAACGAGCGCAACCCTCGCCTTTAGTTGCCATCACGTTTGGGTGGGCACTCTAGAGGAACTGCCGGTGGCAAGCCGGAGGAAGGTGGGGATGACGTCAAGTCCTCATGGCCCTTACACGTGGGGCTACACACGTGCTACAATGGTGGTGACAGAGGGTTAATCCCTAAAAACCATCTCAGTTCGGATTGTCCTCTGCAACTCGAGGGCATGAAGTTGGAATCGCTAGTAATCGTGGATCAGCATGCCACGGTGAATACGTTCCCGGGCCTTGTACACACCGCCCGTCACACCATGGGAGTTGGTTCTACCCGAAGATGGCGTGCTAACCGCAAGGAGGCAGCCAGCCACGGTAGGGTCAGCGACTGGGGTGAAGTCGTAACAAGGTAGCCGTAGGGGAACCTGCGGCTGGATCACCTCCTTTCTAAGGATGTTCTCTACAGAACCCGAGGGTTTCGGCCCCTGGTTCGTAGGGACTCTCTTGGACAATACAGGCAAGGCTTCGGCCTTGATCCTGCAGATCGAACTAGGATGCCGCCGTCTTCGTTTCTCTTTCCACATCTCTTGAGGCTTGCTTCAAGAGATGCGCGCGAGTCCTCGCTGTCCCAACGGGGATAGCATCGGTTTCGGGCCTGTAGCTCAGGTGGTTAGAGCGCACGCCTGATAAGCGTGAGGTCAATAGTTCAACTCTATTCAGGCCCACCATCTGTTACGGGACGCGGGATCAAATAAAGGGGCCTTAGCTCAGCTGGTAGAGCGCCTGCTTTGCAAGCAGGATGTCGTCGGTTCGATTCCGTCAGGCTCCACCATTTTTGGTCCTCCCTGTAATTCAGGCCCACTCCCGACAAGACTCGCGCGTGATCGGTTTCGCTATCATTGTGAAAGCTATGGCTTTTGCTTTGAGAGCGGATGTTTCGACATTGTAAAGGAAGGTTTATCCGCCCATCCCCTGGGTTTAAGGATAAGCTCTGACATCATCTAGCATTAAACATGCACGGATTATGTTTGGGAAAGGCGTTGTCTTTTCCGTACATGGATCCGCAGAGTATCAAGTGAAATAAGGGCGTTCGGTGGATGCCTTGGCTCTGAGAGGCGATGAAGGACGTGGCACGCTGCGATAAGCTTCGGGGAGGCGCGAGCACCCTTTGATCCGAAGATTTCCGAATGGGGAAACCCACCTTCGAGACTGGAGATTCGGTACCGTGGTGCAAATCACGGTATCTGGTTTCCAGTTTCATCAAGAAGGTATTCTAACCTGAATACATAGGGTTAGAAAGCAAACCCGGTGAAGTGAAACATCTCAGTAACCGGAGGAAAGGACATCAAACGAGACTCCGTTAGTAGTGGCGAGCGAACGCGGACTAGGCCAGTGCCTTGTCGACGGAAACCAGAATGGTCCTGGAAAGGCCAGCATTACGGGTGATAGCCCCGTATGGGTAAGAATAGACAAGGACTCGAGTAGGGCGGGACACGTGAAATCCTGTCTGAACATGGGGGGACCACCCTCCAAGCCTAAGTACTCCTCAGAGACCGATAGTGAACCAGTACCGTGAGGGAAAGGTGAAAAGCACCCCGACGAGGGGAGTGAAATAGACCCTGAAACCGAGCGCCTACAAGCAGTCGGAGCCCTTCGGGGTGACGGCGTACCTTTTGTATAATGGGCCAACGACTTAGTGTGACGAGCGAGCTTAAGCCGATAGGCGTAGGCGCAGCGAAAGCGAGTCTGAATAGGGCATCGAGTTCGTCGCATTAGACCCGAAACGCGTTGATCTACCTATGGGCAGAGTGAAGGTACGGTAACACGTACTGGAGGCTCGAACTCTTGAATGTTGAAAAATTCTGAGATGACCTGTTGGTAGGGGTGAAAGGCCAATCAAAACGCGTGATAGCTGGTTCTCCGCGAAATCTATTTAGGTAGAGCGTCGAATGATTACCGCCGGGGGTAGAGCACTGGATGGGCTAGGGGGACTTACCGTCTTACCAAACCTAACCAAACTCCGAATACCGGCGAGTACAGTTCGGCAGACACACTGTGGGTGCTAACGTCCATGGTGAAAAGGGAAACAACCCTGACCGACAGCTAAGGTCCCCAAGTGGCGGCTAAGTGGGAAAGGATGTGGGATTGCTTAGACAACCAGGAAGTTGGCTTAGAAGCAGCCATCTTTTAAAGAAAGCGTAACAGCTCACTGGTCAAGCGATCCTGCGCCGAAAATGTAACGGGGCTCAAGCCGCCCACCGAAGCTTCGGACTCCTCCGGGAGTGGTAGCGGAGCGTTCTGTAAGCCTGCGAAGGTGTACCGTGAGGTATGCTGGAGGTATCAGAAGCGAGAATGTTGGCATGAGTAGCGATAAAGAGGGTGAGAGACCCTCTCGCCGAAAGACCAAGGGTTCCTGCGTAAAGCTAATCTGCGCAGGGTTAGCCGGCCCCTAAGGCGAGGCCGAAAGGCGTAGTCGATGGGAACCACGTTAATATTCGTGGGCCTGCGGGTAGTGACGGATCTCGAAAGTCGTCGAAACTTATCGGATTGTTTCGGCGGCCTGGAGGTTCCAGGAAATAGCTCCCGCGTATAGACCGTACCCGAAACCGACACAGGTGGTCAGGTAGAGTATACCTAGGCGCTTGAGAGAACTGTGCTGAAGGAACTCGGCAAATTGCCCTCGTAACTTCGGGAGAAGAGGGCCTGTTCAGAACGCAAGTTTTGGACAGGGGCACAAATCAGAGGGTGGCGACTGTTTATCAAAAACACAGGGCACTGCGAAGCCGCAAGGCGACGTATAGTGTCTGACTCCTGCCCAGTGCCTGAAGGTTAAGAGGAGAAGTGCAAGCTTTGAATCGAAGCCCAGGTGAACGGCGGCCGTAACTATAACGGTCCTAAGGTAGCGAAATTCCTTGTCGGGTAAGTTCCGACCTGCACGAATGGAGTAACGACTTCCCTACTGTCTCCAGCACAGACTCAGCGAAATTGAATTCTCCGTGAAGATGCGGAGTTCCCGTGGCTAGACGGAAAGACCCTGTGAACCTTTACTGCAGCTTTGTAGTGGCGCTAACGAACACATGTGTAGGATAGGTGGGAGGCTATGAAACCTGGGCGCCAGCCTGGGTGGAGCCATCCTTGAAATACCACCCTTGTTTTCGTTGGCGTCTAACCGCGAACCGTTATCCGGTTCCGGGACCCTGCATGGCGGGCAGTTTGACTGGGGCGGTCGCCTCCTAAAGTGTAACGGAGGCGCGCGATGGTAGGCTCAAGGCGGTCGGAAATCGCCTGACGAGTGCAATGGCATAAGCCTGCCTGACTGTGAGACTGACGAGTCGAACAGAGACGAAAGTCGGTCATAGTGATCCGGTGGTCCTGCGTGGAAGGGCCATCGCTCAACGGATAAAAGGTACTCCGGGGATAACAGGCTGATAACCCCCAAGAGTCCATATCGACGGGGTTGTTTGGCACCTCGATGTCGGCTCATCACATCCTGGGGCTGGAGCAGGTCCCAAGGGTTTGGCTGTTCGCCAATTAAAGTGGTACGTGAGCTGGGTTCAGAACGTCGTGAGACAGTTTGGTCCCTATCTACCATGGGTGTCGAGACTTGAGAGGATTTGTCCCTAGTACGAGAGGACCGGGATGAACATACCTCTGGTGGACCTGTCGTGGCGCCAGCCGCGCAGCAGGGTAGCTATGTATGGTCGGGATAACCGCTGAAGGCATCTAAGCGGGAAACCCACCTCAAAACGAGGTCTCATTGAGAGCCGTTGTAGACCACAACGTTGATAGGCCGGATGTGGAAGCGCCGTGAGGTGTGAAGCTGACCGGTACTAATCGCTCGATCGCGTGATATCTGCGGGTTCATGTGCGGTGACGATAACGTCGTTCCGTGGCCTTTGGGCCGAATGCTAAAAGATGATGGTGTCAGAGCAATAAGGCGCGCGCTGCGCCGACCTGGTGACTATGCCGAGGGGTCCCCACCCGATCCCATTCCGAACTCGGTCGTTAAGTCCCTCTGGGCCGATGGTACTATGTCTTAAGGCATGGGAGAGTAGGTCGTCGCCGGGTCTGCGCAGCGCGTGTTTAAATTCCTTCCTTTTATTTGCCTCTTCGGAGGCCAGTTTTGCCGCGGGGTGGAGCAGCCCGGTAGCTCGTCAGGCTCATAACCTGAAGGTCATCAGTTCAAATCTGGTCCCCGCACCCAAAACATGTCAACAAGCCCTCTCGGGAAGCCGGGGGGGCTTTTTGCGTTTCTGTGGTCGTGCGAAGGTGTCACAATCCGCTCGTTCGACCTAACGCCAATTTTGCAATCTGACTCCATCCTGATTTGTCCGATGCACCAAGATGATTGGCAGTCCTTGTTGGCCTTGGCCGCGGACAAGGAAGTGTGGGCGCAACATCCGGGTTGAGATCGGTATCAGGTGCCTGTTTTTCTAGCTTATTTTGATTATAATTTAGCATCAGGTGGCATGCTCGCGTTGATCGACCGTGCACGCGGCCAAATGATCGGCACGTCGTTGTACCATTTTGACCCTACGTTTCCAGACGAGATTGAGATGGGCTCCATGTTCCCTGGTCGGGCCTATTGGGGCTCAGGGGCAAATCGCGAGGTGATGCGCCTAATGGTCGGCTATGCGCTGACGCTTGCTGAAAAAGTGGTCTTTCGTGTCAGTTCAGCCAATCTTCGCTCAATGACGGCGAAAGAGAAAATTGGCGCTGCCCTCACAGACCGAGAGGAGGAATGGGAGTTTCACAGCACCTTAGGGCCGCATCTTGTGTATTAGTTTACACACGAGAGCTTTGAACGATCCGGCCTAATGAATCTCGCAAGCGTTATACGGGCACTAACCGCCGCAACACATGCAGGATCAGATCCTGTTTCGAGTTGACCCTAACTTTGCGGAAAATGCGCTTCAGGTGGGTATTGACGGTGTGGATGGAGATGCCAAGGAAATCGGACATTTCTTCGCTATTGGGCGCTTGGAACAAGGCAAGAGCAACCTGAAATTCGGCTGGCGTTAGAAACGCATCATCCAGCGCCACCACAAGTTTTTCGGGCGCTAGGTAGTCGGCAGTCTGGTGAGCGGAGAGCGCAAAATAGGGCCCATCAGGAAGATTTTCACCAAAGAGCCGCATGCTGAGAAGCAAGCGGGAGCCTGTTTGTCCGCCCTCTAGAAGCGCTAAATAATTGTTGTCGCGGGCTTGCATCTGGCCAATGGACGGAAGCGGTATTGGTTGTGAGTCCGATGTCGAGACCAACTGCCCTGCCGCTAACCCAAGGGCCATGTCGGCCTGAATAAGTGCGCGGGCCGCACGGTTCTGCTCAAGCAGCTGACCATTGAGGGCAAGCACGAATTGAGCAAGGGGATCGGACTCAAACCAAAGGCTTGCCGCGGATGGGTTGCCGAGCGCCTCTGAAGGATCCCCGCTAGCGCTTATCTCATCAATACTCGTTTTCATGATAAGCAGAGATGGCTCGGCTGGAGCGCTCGCCTTATGATCAATTCCTGTTCTTGGTAGATGACTGTTCGCCGTTGGGCTGTTTCTCGAGGGGGCCTGTTTCGTTCGAGCTATCGTCTGAAGAAGGCCGAAAAGCCGCCGAATCGCATAAGAAATGCCATTCGGGGCAGAACGGATCGTGCGGGTGTGGGCTTCAAAAAACAGGTGTTGCACCAGTCTTTCATGGGCGTCCAGTTTGCTTTGCTCAATAATCGCCGAAACTGGGCTCGATGATAGCATCGTCATTGCAATAAGAATCCCATAAAGAGGATTTCATTGATAATACTAGCGCCCAATATGGCAATTCAATTTTCCCGAAAGGTGGTGTGAAATTGATTCCTCTACGCAGAAAGACGTCAGGATTGAGCCGTTGAGCGCGCTGAACGCAGTAAAATCAGCCCTTGGCCTTCAGCCGCAGCGCCTCACGGATCGTCCCTCGGAGAACCAGAGTGGAAACGTCCTTCGCGTCGATTTCAAGCGCTCTCTCCACATCTGTCTGCGCGTGTTCCAGTTTGCCTTGTTCAAGCCGAGCCTCGGCACGCAACCGTAAGGCCAGAGGATCTAACGGATTTTTCCCAAGGGTAAGATCAAGGTCTGCTTCCGCCGCGGCCCATTCCGAAAGCAATAACAAGGCCCGTGCACGATCAAGGCGCAGCTCGCCGCTGGTTGGAAACATCTCGATGGCTTTGCTTAAGCTTGCCTTGGCGTCCTCTGCATTGCCCACAAGGAGCCACGCATTTCCGGCCTTCGCAAGAAGCTCCGCGCGCTGGGCTTCGGTGCCGGCATCGGAGGCAAAGGCTAGATCGAAAAGCTTCTGTGCACCGTCTTCAACGCGACCCTGACCAATCATAGCAACGGCGATGCATTGGCCCGCAAAAGCACCGCCACCCTGATTGCGCCAAATCAACCCATCCTCATAGGCACTGTCGGCTTGTTTCTCAGCTTTCGCTAAGCACTGGGCGAGGCGATCCGTCTCGGGTTGGCCCGCGTCGGCTGCAATGGGCGAAAGGCAGGCGAAGGTCAACAAAGGTGCTAGAATTTGGGGGTAGAAACCGCGCATACTGTCCTCATACGCCCCCACCACCGCTTTAGTCTCAAAGGTCACTGATCGGCAATGGCAAGTTCTGCCACTCCTCGACTGTTTTGCCTCGGCTTTGGATTCGTCGCCACACGCTTCGCCTCGTTGATAAAGCGATGTGGTTGGGAGGTGGTCGCTACGGCGCGGGCAGAGGCCAGCGCAAGGGCCTTGGAGACCGTTGGCGTGCAAGCGCTTCGACTAGGCGGTGCCAATGCTGACCAGCTTCTTGAGACGATCCATGCTGCGGAGGCCATCCTGATTACAGCGCCGCCAACAAAGGACGGCGATCCTTTTTTGCCACTTCTCCCGGCACGACTAGACGCTGCGCGCGCGCGCTGGGTTGGTTATCTGTCGACTACAGGGGTTTTTGGTGATCGCGGCGGCGGTTGGGCCTTTGATGACGACCCACCAACCCCTTTGTCGCAAGAGGGGGAGCGCCGGGTTCACGCCGAAATGGGGTGGCTCGCAACCGGCCTTCCTGTGCATCGGTTCCGATTGCCGGGCATCTATGGGCCGGGGCGGTCTGCCTTTGATCGGCTGCGCGACGGCACTGCCAATCGAATCGTGAAGCCCGGCCAAGTTTTCTCGCGTGCCCACCGTGACGATATTGCGCGCGCCTTGTTGGCCTCGCTTGAGCGTCCGAACCCTGGCCGATGCTATTCAATCTGCGACGACGAACCCGCACCCCCGCATCTGGTTGTCGAGCACGCCGCTGCTTTGATGGGCATAGAGCCGCCGCCGATCCAAAGCTTTGAGCAGGCTGAGCTTACGCCCATGGCGCGTCGATTTTATGGTGAAAGCAAGCGTGTCTCGAACGCACGCGCTAAGGCTGAATTGGGCTGGCGACCGCTTTTTCCGACATACCGCGAAGGCCTAGCGGCTATCTTGGCGGCTCAGTAAATCCTCGCCATTGTACCGGCGAGTTCCTGCTCAAATCCTTGCAAGCGCTGTCGAGATTACGTGGTTGAGGGTGTCCATAGCCTCCACCCCCAAGCGGTTGCGAAACTCGCCTTGGGCTGATTTCCACAATGGGGCCGCTTGGTCCAAGATTGCACGACCTTCATCACTCAGCACGACGAGACGCCGCCGCCGATCAAGCGTGGATTGCGACGTCATCACATAACCCGCTGATTCAAGAGGCTTCAAATTGCGATTGAGTGTTGTCGCGTCGAGCCCGGCTCGCCGAGCGAGCGCGCCAATGGTGAGGCCTTTCCCGGGTTCAGAACTCGAATCGATAACCGCCAGCAGGCTGAATTGGGCACCTGTTAGGCGAAGGGGCCGCAGCGCCTCGTCATACAACGTGCTGGCCTTGCGGGTTAGGTGGCGAAGCTGAAAGCAGGTGCAACTGGCGATTTCAGAAACCGGAATCCCGCCAATGGAGCGCTCATCAAGGGCGGGCTTTTGAAGGGGCGGCGGTATTGCCATGGGCCTACAATCTCTTTGTTGCGTGCCCTATTTTATATGTATATGCACATAAAGGGAAGGGCGGCGATTTTCGCTGCGTGAGCCTTATGACCCAAACTCCTGCTGGCACCAATGCCCTGTTGAACGATCCGCCTCTGCGCACGATGTTCCGCCTCGGCTTGCCAACCATGGTTGTTATCATGGCGCAGATCGCAGTCAGTATCATCGAGACGTATTGGACCAGCCGAATCGGGCGTGATGCCTTGGCCGGCGTAACCTTGGTGGCACCGCTCGTCGCTTTGATGGCAACGATGAGCAATGGCGGCATTGGTGGCGGGGTTTCATCGGCTATAGCGCGCGCGCTTGGTGCTGGGGACCAGGCCAAGGCCAATCGCCTTTTGTGGCATGCCGTGGTGATCGCGGTTGGTTTCGGTGTGTTCTTTACGAACATCTTGTTGGCGTTCGGGCCATTGCTCTACACGGCTTTGGGTGGCGAAGGCACGGTTCTGCAGCAAGCGCTGATATATTCCACATGGGTATTTGGCGGCTCCATCCCATTTTGGATGATGAATTTGCTTTCGTCAGCAATGCGCGGGTCCGGGGATGTGAAATTGCCGGCGGCTGTCTCGTTAGCTGGCACCGTCATCATTATCCCACTTTCGCCAGCGTTAATCTTTGGCTGGGGGCCGTTGCCGCACATGGGCGTGGCTGGCGCGGGCGCTTCGGTGTTGATTTTCTACATTGGGGCAACCCTTTATTTTTGGAAGGCTTTAGCAAAGGGCCGTGGTGCCTTGAAGCTGCAACCAACCAAGCTTGATGCGGGCTCGTTTGGCGCCATTCTCGGTGTTGGTTTGGTGTCCGCTATGGGCACGATTGTGACCAATCTGACGACGGTGATGGTGACGGGCGCTGTCGGTCTTGCTGGGGCTGCGGCCTTGGCGGGCTATGGCGTGGCCTCCCGTATCGACTTCTTGCTGATCCCCATGTTGTTTGGCTTTGCCACGGCCGTGGTCAGCGTTGTTGGTATGGCGGTAGGTGCGGGCAAGCCAGAGCGGGCTCGTGAGGCAGCGTGGAAGGCAGCAGCGACGGCTTTTGTGTTCACCCAATCCGTTGGGATCCTCGCGGCTGTATTTCCGCAAACATGGATGGGTTTTTTCTCGAGCGATCCGGCTGTCATCAAGGCGGGAGCGGATTATTTGCGCATCGCTGCGCCCGCCTATGGCGCGTTTGGCATTGGTCTTATGCTGTATTTTGCCAGCCAAGGCCTCGGCAAAATGGGATGGCCATTGGCTGCAGGGGTAGTTCGGTTGGTCTTGGCCTCGTCGCTGGCTTGGTTCTTGGCAACCAAGCTCTCTGGAACCGTTGGGCCTGCCTATGGCATCTTGGCCGGGTCCATTGCTTTTGGAGCCATAAACGCCTTTGGATTCTGGCGCGTTTCACGAATTAAACCGAGGCCAGAAGCTGTGTCAGGGTCTGCTCAAGCGTAGCAAGGTTGTGGGCCGTAGACAGACGATGATCGCCGTTTTTGATCAGCGTGATTTCAACATCAGGGCTTGTAAGGCCTTCAGCTAATTCCAAAGAGAGTGTCCACGGCACGTCTGGGTCTTGTTGGCCGTGCAGGATGCGAATGGGGCATTGAAGCGCGATTGGCTGGTCTAACAATAAGTGCTTTCGGCCGCTTTCGATTAGCGCCTTGGTGATCGGATAGGGCTCGTCGCCATAGGCAGACGGGCGGACCCACTGGCCAGTGTCCATTATCTCTGCGCGGATCGCCGGCGTGAAGCCTTGCCACATCAATCGCTCAGTAAAGTCAGGTGCTGGGGCGATCAAGAGGATGCCTTTAACCTGCTCGGGGCGCGCCAAAGCTGAAAGAAGCGCCATCCAGCCACCCATAGACGACCCACAAAGGACAATGTCTCCTTCGATTGAACTATCCAAAATTGCCAAGGCGTCGTCTCGCCACGCGGTAATCGTTCCGTCGGCAAACGCGCCCTCGCTTTGGCCATGCCCGCTATAGTCGAACGCGACAAAGGCTTGGCCCGTGCGCGCCGCCCACTCGGAAAGATGTACGACTTTGGTGCCGCTCATGTCTGAGTGGAAGCCGCAGAGCCAAAGAACGGTAGGTCCTGCCCCTTCTTGCACGCGATAAGCGAGGCTCGGCAACGAATTGCGGTGGAGGATTTGCGTTTCGGCGAAAGACATGGACATTCCTCGGTGTGACATTTTTTGACGATCAGTTCCTGATGCCATGGCGCCTTTCCGACAAGGGGAGGGGTGCATGAGGCCGCCGCCTGACCCTGCCACCATACGCAATGTGTTGGTGATCAAGCTCTCCGCACTAGGGGACTTTATTCAAGCGCTTGCCCCAATGAAGGCGATCCGTGACCACCATAAGGGCGCACGGATTACCGTGCTGACCACGCCGCCTTTCGCACCCTTAGCGCGCGCTTGCCCTTTTGTTGACGCGGTCGAGACGGGTGGGCGGCCGCGGTCGCTATCGGCATGGTGGACGCTGGTGCGGACAGTGCGAGCGGGCAAGTTTGACATCGTTTATGACCTCCAAACCAACGACCGGACCGCGCTGCTGTTTCAGCTTTTGCGGCCTTTTCCGCCCCTTTGGAGTGGCGTGGCATGGGGCTGTTCGTACCCCCACAAAAATCCGCGTCGGGTGCTGATGCACACGGTGGATCGCCAAGCTGAGCAATTGGTGGCCGCTGGCATTGGGCCACCGGAAGGATATTTGATGGGGGCCGCGCCAACGCCGGATCTGACATGGCTGCGCGCCGGATTGGGGCACCCGCCAGAGCTTGAGCCGGAGCATTTTGGCCTGACAGGGCCTTATGCCGCGCTCGTGCCCGGCTCCTCACCACAGCATCTTGAAAAGCGATGGCCAGCCGAAAAATTCGCCGAACTGGCGGAAAAACTGCTCGCGATAGAGCTAACGCCCGTAATTCTTGGCAGCACTATTGAGGCGCCTGTGGCCGCGACAATTAAAGCGCTGGTGCCCAAAGTCGTTGACCTCGCGGGCAAGACCGACCTTTTTCAGGTGATGGCGCTGGCGGAGAAAGCGAGCGTCGCGATCGGCAATGATACCGGGCCTATGCATGCCGCGGGCGCGGCAGGTGCGCCATCGGTTGTGCTTTTCTCACGCAAGTCGGACCCTAACCGCGCCGCACCGCGCGGGCGCAATGTGGTCGTGCTGCGCTCACCAGACCTTGGTGATTTGGCAGTGGACGACGTTGTTCGCGCCGCGCTGGCTGTGGCGCATCTTGGCCCAGCGCTCGATCCGGTTGAATTGAGCGTACCGAAGTTTGCACGACGGGGCGAATAGCGCACGCCTCTATCGGTCGATCTCGGTCGTTTTTGCCTTATTCGTGCCTTATTCTCCCAGGGTTGAGCGCGCATAGACGAGTCGGGCCAAATGCATGTGATCAGCTACTTCGTTGTCGGTGAGAGGGTGTTTGCACATCATTTTTCCTCCACTGCGCTCGCGCGGGGGAGGTGTCGCGCGAAGCGTGACGGAGGGGGTGTTCTAGATAATCCAGTGACAAGAGCTCCCCCCCACCGTCTGCCTGCGGCATCCACCTCCCCGTAAACGGGTGAGGGAAGGTTTTCCTCCCCTGCGCCAGCGGGGGAGGTGCCCAAAGGGCGGAGGGGACTTCAAATTCAGCCGCGACCTAAGCCTCCCCCTCCGTCTGCCTTCGGCAGCCACCTCCCCCGCGAGCGGGGGAGGGAAAAGGGTTTCGTTCCCTGCGATAGCGGATCGGTCCCTGTTGTAACCTGCGGCACCTTGCGCCCGAAAGATGGATTGTGAGCGCCAAGATCGAGAGCGCCTCTGGCCTTCGGGGGGGCGGTTGGAATGGGTGCTATTGATGTTTTGCTGCTGCTTTGCGCTTTTGGCATGGGATTTTTGGTGCCGCGCGGAACTACGTGCGCAGTGGCGGCGGTTGGCGAAGTTATGATGCGCCGAAAGGCATGGCGGTTCGGTGGGTTCGCGATGGCAAGTGTGACGGGCATTGTGGTTTTGCTGCCCTTGAGTTGGGCGGAGGCGCTGCCTTTGCATTTCGCGCCGACAATGCAGCTTAGCCTGTTGATCGCCCTGGGTGGTTTCGTTTTTGGGATTGGTGCTGCGATAAACGGGGCGTGCGTGTTTGGTACGTTGACCAAGATTGTGAGTGGCGATCTTTCTTATCTCTTTGTTGTGTTGGGTCTTTGGCTTGGGGCGCTTTTCGTTGGCATCACAAAGCTTCACGTATCGCCGCAGATTAGCGCACCGAGCACACTGGGGCAGTTTTCTTGGCCGACATTGGTTGTGTGGCTGTGTGCAGTGCTTGTTTTGCTGTTTGGCTTTATGGCGTTCGCACGCCGAAACCGGCTCGCTAAAGCCGCGATCATGAGCGGTATCGGGCTCTTTGGCTGCCTGCTTTATGCCCTGCATCCGTATTGGAACTATAGCACGCTGGTGCGTGACCTTGCCCTCGATACCATCATGGCACCGATGGGCATGGCCGACAGTCTATTGCCATGGCTTGTTTTGGCGGCCTGCTCCGGTGGCGTGGTTTCAACCGTCCTAGCCGGCACGTTTCGCGTGAAGGGCCCCACCTTACGCAACAGCGTCGGCGCGCTGCTGGGCGGTTTCTTGATGGCGTTTGGCATCGTGATGATACCGGGAGGAAATGACGGGTTGGTGTTGTTTTTATTGCCAAGTCTCGTGCCAGCGGGGCTGTTGGCTTACATTATGATGAATGGCGCTATTGGTCTGGTGCTTATGATTGAGCGTCAACGAGCCCAAGACGTGCAAAGAGGAGCGTCATAATGCTTCGCTTTCTAGGAAATCTGATCGTCCGATACTTGACTGAGCCGAATGCCACCTGCGCGCCGGGTATGCCCATGGCCACAGCAGCGTTGGAACGCACCGCGCAAGCAGGCGATGTTTTGCTGGTGGAGGGGCGCGAGCGTATTAGCGGCGCGATCAAATATCTGACCCAATCGACATGGTCGCACGCGGCCCTTTGCGTTGGGCCCGACGTGGAAACCGGGGCTATGCAATTCGTAGAAACCGACGTTGGCCACGGCGTTCGGCTGGTAAGCGCAGCGCACTATAAAGCCTACCATATGCGCCTTTGCCGCCCGATTGGGCTGAACCAGGCTGAGGTTGGCGCGGTGTGTGACTATGCGCGCGCACGGATTGGCGATTCCTATGATGTGCGGAATGTGATTGATTTGGCGCGGTATCTATTGCCAACGCCCCCGGTTCCATTGCCGTGGCGGCGGCGGATGATAGCGCTCGGCAGTGGCGATCCGACAAAGGCGATCTGCTCAACCCTGATCGCCCAAGCGTTTGAGGCGGTGCGCTATCCCGTTTTGCCGAAGGTGACCCAAGAAATAAGTGCAGATGCCGATTGCGTGGATTGCGTGCGCGAGCTTTTGCACATCCGGCACTTCAGCCTCTACACGCCGCGAGACTTTGATGTATCGCCCTATTTTGAGATCGTGAAGCCGACACTGGCGCACGGCTTTGATTACAAGGCGCTTCAATGGGCTGATGCCGAGAACGCAGGAGCATTGGCTTGAGTGTTCGGTGACCAGAGCGCCCCCGCGAGCGGGTGAGGGAAGGCTTCCCTCCTCCGCAAGGCGGGGGAGGTGCCCGAAGGGCGGAGGGGGTGTTTCAGATATACCAAGACCAGAGCTCCCCCTCCGTCTGCCTTCGGCATCCACCTCCCCCGCGAGCGGAGGAGGAAAGCGCTAGGTGTCGCTCAATTAGCCCCAACAAACCCCATGCACTAAATCTTGAAGACTCGCCCATTAAAGCGCATATTGCTTTTTCGGGCGCATTCGGCCCGAGCCGTGTCAGGAGAATTGACCATCCGCAGACCTTTTCCCGCCGCCCCCTCCAAGGACGGGCCGCGTATCAATGATGAAATCCGGGCTCCTCGTATTCTGCTGATTGACGCAGAGGGTGAGAAGCAAGGTGAAATGCCGCTTTCTGCCGCTCTTGAGGCCGCGATTGAGGCTGGGCTAGACCTTGTTGAGGTTGCCCCAAACGCCGAGCCACCTGTTTGTAAGATCCTCGACTATGGCAAGTACAAGTATGAGGAACAGAAGAAAAAGGCGTTGGCACGCAAGAACCAAAAGATCGTCGAAATTAAGGAGATCAAGCTCCGCCCGATGATCGACGACCATGATTATGATGTGAAAAAGCGGGCCATGGACCGCTTCTTCGAAGAAGGCGACAAGGTCAAAGTGACGTTGCGCTTCCGCGGTCGCGAAATGGCCCACCAACACCTTGGCATGGAATTGCTGCGTCGGGTGAAGGGTGATTTCGATGCGATTGCCAAGGTGGAGCAGGAGCCCCGCCTCGAAGGCAAACAGATGATTATGGTCATGTCGCCACGCGCGTCGCTGTGAAACGGCACGCGCTGACCTGATTGCAGGTCAAAAAGCGCGAAATCCTTGACTCATTCGCCGGGCCGTATATGACGCGCCCTCCCGGTCCGCCCGGCCAAAACGGCATGCCGTTGGCGGACCACGAACGCTATGGAGCCACGCCCTTGGGCCTGTGGCTCCCACGGAGAGCAAAATGCCGAAGATGAAGACGAAAAGCAGCGTGAAGAAGCGCTTCAAGATCACGGGTACTGGAAAAGTGATGGCAGGCGCCGCCGGTAAACGGCACCGTTTGATCAGCCACAATTCCAAATATATCCGCCAGAACCGTGGCACCCGCGAGTTGGCCAAGCCTGATGCGATCCGCGTCAAGCGTTGGGCCCCTTACGGCCTTTGATCGACCAGGAGCGCTGAAACATGGCACGTATTAAAGCAGGTCAACAGACCCGCGCCCGTCACAAGAAGATTCTGGATCAAGCCAAGGGCTATTCAGGTCGTCGTAAAAATACCATCCGCACCGCGACCGCTGCCATTTGGCGCGCTGGCGTGTCGGCCTACAAGGATCGCAAGGCGAAAAAGCGGAACTTCCGCGGCCTGTGGATCCAACGCATCAACGCGGCAGCCCGGGAACACGGGCTGACCTATTCGCGCTTGATCGACGGGCTAACGAAAGCTGGCGTTGATGTTGATCGCAAGATGATGTCGGACCTCGCAAACGTATCTCCTGAGAGCTTTACCGCCCTCGTGGAGAAGGCCAAGGCCGCACTCGCAGCCTAAAACGGATCGCTGCCTTCGGGCGGCATTCGGCTTTCTCCATTGACCCCCGTTCCGGCGTGGGGCAACGGCCTCGCGCGCCAAGCGTAAGGCTGTTGCCCCATGTCTGATTCTGGTCCTGATGATCTCGCCTCGCTCGAAACACGGCTGCTCGATGCCGTAGATGCTGCTGCCGATGAGGGAGCGATTGAGGCTCTGCGCGTTGCTGCGCTGGGCAAAAAGGGGGAGGTGAGCGAGCGGTTGAAAAGCCTTGGCGGCATGAGCCCCGAGCAACGCCAAATCATTGGCCCGGCGCTGAATGGCCTGCGCGACCGGCTGACCGCGGCGATTACGGCGCGGAAAACCGTGTTGGCTGATGCCGCCCTTGATGCGCGCCTGTTAGCCGAGCGCGTGGACGTGACACTGCCGCACCGGCCAAGCCAGCGCGGCACCATTCACCCGGTGAGCCAGGTGATGGATGAATTGGTGGCGATCTTCTCCGATATGGGCTTTGCGCTGGCCGAAGGGCCAGACATTGAGGACGACTTCCACAATTTCACCGCGCTAAACTTCCCGCCGCGCCACCCGGCCCGCGATATGCACGACACGTTCTTCTTTGAGGAGAAGGATGATGCGAGCCGGATGCTGCTGCGCACGCATACGAGCCCGGTGCAAATCCGCACGATGATGAGCCAGAAGCCGCCGATCCGGATTATCTCGCCGGGGCGGACGTTTCGCTGCGATAGCGACCAGACGCATACGCCAATGTTCCACCAGATCGAAGGTTTGGTGATCGACCGCAATGTGCATATGGGCCACCTCAAGGGCACGCTGATGGACTTCCTCGCTGCCTTCTTCGAGGTGGACGACGTAAAAGCGCGGTTCCGGCCGCACCATTTCCCATTCACGGAGCCCTCAGCGGAGATGGACGTGGGGTGTGATCGCTCTGGCGGGGAAATCCGCATCGGGCAGGGCGATGATTGGCTGGAGATTTTGGGCTGTGGCATGGTCCACCCCAACATCTTGCGCACATGCGGGCTGGACCCCGACGAATATCAAGGCTTTGCGTTTGGCCTCGGCGTCGATCGCCTCGCTATGCTGAAATATGGCATTCCCGATCTGCGGGATTTCTTCGCCGCCGACACACGCTGGCTCGGCCATTATGGCTTTGAACCGACGATCCAACCCAATCTTGCGACCGGTTTAAGCTGAGAAGAGCCATGAAATTTACCCTGTCATGGCTGAAACGCCACCTTGAAACCGACGCTTCGCTCGACGCGATTTTGAATGCCCTCACTATGACGGGCATCGAAGTGGAAAGCGTTGAGGACCCCGCCGCCAAGCTGGCCGCTTTCTCGGTCGCGCGGATCGTTGAGGCGGTGCAGCACCCGAACGCCGACCGGCTGCGTGTGTGTCAGGTTGAAACCAAGGACGGGCGCAAAGAAATCGTGTGTGGGGCGCCCAATGCGCGGCCCGGCCTGACCACGATCTATGCCCCGTTAGGCACGTTCATTCCCGGCAGTGGCATCACGCTGGAACCGCGGGCTGTTCGCGGCGTGGTTTCCCATGGGATGCTGTGTTCGGCGGCAGAGTTGCAAACCGCCGAAGAAAGCGACGGTATATTGGAGCTGAGTGGGGACTTGCCTGTCGGCATGTTGGCCGCAGAAGCACTTGGCCTCGGCGACACAGTGATCGATGTCGAGGTGACGCCCAACCGACCTGATTGGCTGGGTGTGCGCGGCATTGCGCGGGACTTGGCTGCGGCGGGCCTTGGAACGCTGAAGGATACTCCGATTGCGCCGATCAAAGGCAGCTTTCCGTGCCCGATCAGCGTGCGGCTGGACGCGCCTGAAGCCTGCCCAATATTTGCTGGCGTGTTGATCCGAAACGTCAAAAACGGGCCGAGCCCGCAATGGCTGCAGGACCAGCTGAAAGCGGTCGGCATGCGGCCGATCAATGCGCTGGTGGATATGACCAATTGGATCAGCCGCGACCGCGCCCGCCCGCTTCACGTTTATGATGCGGGAAAGCTGCAAGGCGGTGTGGTGGCGCAGCTTGGGCGCGAGGGTGAAAGCCTGGTCGCTTTGGACGGCAAAACCTACGCCGTTGGGCCAGAAATGTGCGCGATTGCCGACGATAGCGGCGCGATTGGCCTAGGCGGCGTGATGGGCGGGGAGAGCACTGGCTGCTCTGAAGCGACCACTGATGTGTTCATAGAAAGCGCTTATTTCGATCAATACCGCACATTCCAAACTGGGCGTGCTACCGGCATTGATAGCGATGCCAAGCGTCGGTTTGAGCGTGGCGTGGATACGGGCTTCGTGCGCGATGGTCTCGCTATGGCCGTTGAAATGGTGCTGAAATTGTGCGGCGGCGAAGTTTCGGAGCCTGTTATTGCCGGGGTCGAGCCTGCACCTGCGCCGTCCGTTTCATTCCCCTTTGCGCGGGTGAACAAGATTACGGGTCTTGATTTGCCTGACGACAAAATCCGCACGGTGTTGGAAGCTACGGGCTTTGCGGTCGGGCCTCTGGTTGAGGGCGTGGCGAGCGTGACGCCGCCGACGTGGCGTCGGGATATTGAGGGGGCCGCCGATCTCGTTGAGGACGTGCTGCGTCTTTCCGGCTTTGATGATTTACCACGAACGCCCTTGCCCGCTTTGCCGGGGCGGCGTGAACCGTTGCTTACTACCGGGCAGAACCGCGCGCGCTTGGCACGGCGGGCCTTGGCGGGGCGCGGCTGGCGCGAGGCTGTGACGTGGAGCTTTGCGGCCCGCGCGCAGTGTGAACTGTTCGGCACGGCCCAGGGCGGTGGCGGTTTGGTGTTGGCCAACCCGATCTCGGCGGACCTTGATTGCATGCGGCCGTCGGCCCTGATCCACTTGTTGCTGGCTGGCCAACGCAATGCTGACCGCGGCTTTGGCGAAACCGCTTTGTTTGAGGTTGGGCCAATTTATGCCGGTGATCGCCCGAGCGATCAGGCGACAGCGGTGGCGGCGGCCGCACGCGGGAAAACCCGTTCGTGGGATGGGGCTGTGGCGCCGGATGTGTTTTCAGTCAAAGCCGATTTGATGGCGGTATTGGAAACATTGGGTGCGCCGGTATCCAGCTTTCAAATCACTCAAGGCGCGCGGGCTTGGTGGCATCCGGGGCGGTCTGGTTCCTTGCGGCTTGGCCCAAAGACGCTGATTGCGGAGTTTGGTGAGTTGCATCCGCGCGTGCTGAAGGCGCTGGGCGTGGAAGGCCCGGTGTTTGGATTTGAACTTAATCTCAACGCCTTGCCCTTGCCGAAAGTAAAGGCCAGCAAAACGCGTGCGAAGCTGGAGCTTTCTGACTTGATGCCACTGACGCGCGATTTTGCGTTCCTAATCGATGCGAGCAAACCTGCCGCTGATCTCGTGCGCGCTATTGCCGGGGCCGACAAAGCCCTGATTACAGGCGTGCGGGTGTTTGATGTGTATCGCGGGCAGGGCGTTCCCGATGGGCAGGTGTCGTTGGCGCTGGAAGTTGCCATCCAACCGCGCGACCACACGCTGACGGATGCCGAGATCGAGGCGGTTAGCGCGAAGGTGATTGCGGCGGCGGCGAAGCTGGGCGCGGTGTTGCGGGGGTAGGGTCGCGCCGGGAAGCGCACAGAATCCTTGGCATCATTGCTTGATGGCGGCATTTCAGATAAACTGGTTGGATAAACTAGTTTAACGGGAGTGCCGCGATGCTCGTCGTTGGAGCTTTTGAGGCAAAAACGCATCTTTCGGCCCTGCTCGACAAAGTCGAAGCCGGAGAGGACATTGTGATTACCCGTCATGGCCAGCCCGTTGCGCGGTTGGTAAGGGCGCATGATGCGCAGCGCACCACTGTAGATGCCGCGGTCGCGCGGCTTAAAGCTTTACGCAAAGGCACGACATTGGAAATGGACTGGAAAGCCCTTCGAGACGAGGGCCGAAAGTGAGCGAATTGATCCTCGATTGCTCTGTTGCGATGGCATGGTGCTTCGAAGATGAAGCCAGTGCAGCGTGTGATGCGGTGCTGGACCGGGTTCGTGATGGTGGCGCGATTGTTCCTGCGCTTTGGTTCTGGGAAGTGGGAAATGTGCTCGCCATGGCGCAGAGACGGGGCCGGATCAGCGAAAGCGCCTGCGCCGTGCGTTTGAACCTGCTCTCGGCACTTCCGATCCGAACAGATGATATTGGTCCCGCTAAAGCGTGGAACGAAACTCGCCTTTTGGCGCAGTCACAGATTTTGAGTGTTTACGACGCAGCCTATCTGGAGCTGGCGCTACGCCAAGGGGGCGTTTTGGCGACAAAGGACAAAGCGCTAAACTTGGCTGCAAACAGGCTCGGGATTGAAACCTTGCCGTGATGACCTGCACGATTTTGGTGTCGCTTTGCTTAAGTCTTGAAAATACGACAGCAATTCCGGTCTGATAATCCATGAGTTGAATTGGACCAAGAAATGGTCCATGTTGGAGTTGAGGAATTCATCCCATGCGCGTGTCGGTATCCGAAGCCAAGGCCCAATTAACGGAACTCGTGCGCCGGGCGGAGGCGGGTGACGAGATTATTCTGACCCGCCATGGCCAGCCCGTGGTGGCGCTCAAACCCATTCGCCCAGTGCCGGGCCCGATAACGCAAGACGATATCGATTGGCTGAAGGCCAATATGATAACGCCAATCCGCCCACTCAGCGAAAGTGCTGGCGACCTTGTTTCGCGTATGCGTGACGAAGAGTGGGAGCGGTGATTTACCTTGACGCCAGTGTCATCGTACCGCTTTTTGTAGACGAGCAACGTTCAGACGAAGCTCGTACTAGGATTGCCGATCAATCACTGATCGCGAGTTCGCTATCGCTTTCTGAGACATCAAGCGCGATTGGACGGCTTGTTCGACTGCGCGAAGTCCGCCCAGATGATGGCAAAATCGCCTTAAGAACGATGGATTTGTGGGCCTCGCGCGCGGTGGTTTCGTGCGATGTTATCCCAGATGATTTCATTACGGCCACGCTTTACCTACGGCAGTTTGAGTTAGCGCTTCGCACGCCAGACGCCCTCCACATCGCGATGGCGCATCGATTGGGCGCGCGCCTCTTGACGTTCGACGTGCGGATGGCAGCGGCCGCTGCCGCATTGGGTGGGAGCCTTCTCGCTTAATTTGCTGGGCGCGCCACTACCCATCACGCCGATCCAGCGAACTCAAGATAAAGTCCCCTAGGCGATCCGCGGCGGCGGGGATGGCGGTTCTGGCCTTTAGCAGAGCGATTTCGGCGTCTGCCAAAAGTGGCAGGCCGCTGTCGGGGCCGAGGATGGTGAGGTCTGGCGGTGTCATGTCGCGCGGCAGCACCGTGATGCCGAGGCCCGCGCGCAGGGCCGCATGTTGGCCGGCAAGGCTGGGGCTAGTGTAGGCGGGCCGCCATTTGCGGTTCTGGCCATCCAGCGCCGCAATGGCACGCTTTCGGTAAACGCAAGGCGAAGGCGCCGCGATCAATTGGATTGTGGGCGAGCGTTCCAGAACGCCCTTGTCGGCGGCAACCCAGACGAGCGGTTCACGCCACACGCGCACGCCGAGGTCTGGGCCCAAAGGTTCCCGTTTGACCAGAGCCACATCGAGCGAGCCGTCATTCAGACGGTCAAATAGATTGAGTGTCAGGTCGCAAATCACCGAGAGCGTGACGCGCGGATGGCTTCGCGAGAAGGCTGCCAAGATGGACGGCAAATGCAGAGTCGCGAAATCCTCCGGCGCACCAAGGCGCACTTCGCCTTCCACATCCTCGGCCTTTAGGCCGTCCATGATCTCGTCATTGAGGCGGAGCAGGCGGCGGGCTTGCGGGAGGAAGCGGTCTCCCTCCTCGGTCAGCACAACATGGCGTGGGTCGCGGCTGAGGAGTTGAACGCCTAGCCGCTCTTCTAAACGCCGCATTTGCAGACTGATGGCGGACTGGGTTCGCCCTAGCCGTTCACCGGCGCGGGTAAAGCTTTTGGCTTCGGCGACAGCGACGAAGGTTCGGACAAGGTCTATTTCCAGATTTGCGTGCATCACGATCCCGTGGGTAATCATTTACGTTGCTAATCATGGCTATGATGGGAACTCACCACAAGGGGCAAATCGTTCGGCCTATAGAGCCTCCACAGCATGCCGCTGGAGCGTGCACGGAGACAGAAATGACCACTTCAGTACCAACCAAGACCCCTATCACTGTGGCGTATGGCGACGGCATCGGCCCCGACATCATGCAGGCCAGCCTCGACATCATGCTGGCCGCTGGCGCGCAGCTCGACATCGAGACCATTGCAATCGGTGAAGCTGTATATGCCGCTGGCCACACGTCGGGCATCGAAGCATCGTCTTGGGACAGCCTTCGTCGCACAAAGGTGTTTTTCAAAGCGCCCATCACTACGCCACAAGGCGGCGGGTTCAAATCCCTCAACGTAACGATCCGCAAGTCGCTTGGCCTCTACGCCAATGTTCGTCCCTGCGCGGCCTATGCACCGTTCGTGGCAACCAAGCACCCCACCATGAACATGGTGATCGTGCGCGAGAACGAAGAAGATTTGTACGCCGGTATCGAACATCGCCAGACCGATGAAGTGTATCAGTGCTTGAAGATCATCAGCCGCCCTGGCTGCGAGCGTCTGGTTCGGTATGCCTTTGAGTATGCCATCGCCAATGGCCGCAAAAAGGTGACCTGCTTCACAAAAGACAACATCATGAAGCTGACCGATGGTCTGTTCCATAAGGTGTTTGACGAAATCGGGGCCGAATACCCTAGCCTCGAGAAAGAACACTGGATCGTTGATATCGGCGCGGCGAAGATGGCTGATACGCCTGAGCAATTCGACGTGATCGTGACGCTGAACCTTTATGGCGACATTCTGTCCGACGTCGCGGCCCAAATCGCCGGTTCGGTTGGCCTTGCGGGCTCTGCCAATATCGGCGCGCATTGCTCGATGTTTGAGGCCATTCACGGCTCGGCTCCGCGCATGACTGGCCAAGATCGCGCCAACCCAACCGGGCTTCTGCTCGGTGGCGTGATGATGCTGAACCATATCGGCCAGTCACAAGTGGCTGAAAAAGTTCACAATGCATGGCTGCGCACCATTGAGGACGGCGTTCATACCAAGGACGTGTATAAGGAAGGCGTTTCGACCAAGCTGGTTGGCACTAAGGGCTTCGCGCTCGCCGTGATCGAGCGGATTGGCCAAGAGCCGCAAATCCTGAAGCCTGTGCGCTATGCCGCTACCGAGCCGTTCAAAACCTTGCCCACGCCAGTTCGCCCGCTCGCGAAAAAAGAAACCGTCGGCGTTGACTTGTTCGTGCAGTGGACGGGCTCGCCTGACGAACTGGCGCAGAAGCTGAAAGCTCTGCCAACCAATACGCTTGAGCTGAAAATGATCACCAATCGCGGTGTGAAAGTCTGGCCAGATGGCTTCCCGGAAACCTTCTGCACCGATCACTGGCGCTGCCGGTTTATGAACGGTGGCAGCACCGTTGCGCTTTCAGCCATTGCGGGCCTGACCGCCGCGGCCGCTGAGGCCTCGATCGATTTCATCAAGACCGAGCATCTCTGCAACTTTGACGGCGAGCCGGGCTACAGCCTCGGCCAAGGCCAGTAACACCAATCCAAAGCCTGTTTACGAAAGGGACTTAGCGATGAAAACGCCATGGACGAATGCACATACTGGTCGTTTCTGGGTTATCGGTGGCCTTTATACCGATCTGGATTTCCGAAAGCTCGCCACACCGGCTGCCCCGCTTGGCCCTTTCAAAAACCGGCATTTGGCTGAAATTGCGTGGCGTTCAGTGAGTTTCAACCGCACTGCCGCGGCCACGGAACGCTTCGTGATTGTCGAAGAAACGATCACGGCCCAAGCGGCCTAACGGGAACATCCCGCGTGTCTGTTTTTTGAACAGGCACGCGGGTTTCGTGTTGTTGGGCTTACGTCATGAACCCGAGATTTCGGGTTGAGAATGTTCTCAGATTCGGGAAAATCGTGTCCATATCAGCGTCGGACACCCCAAACCAGCGCCCCATCGTGCCCGCATATTGGTCAACCGCAATGGTCGGAACCATTGCGTTGCCAGCAAAGTCTGGGTTTCGGAACGTGCCCATATCGACGCCAACGGTCGGAAATTGGCCGTACATGTCTTTGCCTTTAACAGCCCCGCCCATCACAAATTGATGCCCAGCCCAGGCATGGTCGGTTCCGTCGCCATTGGTGTTGTATGTGCGCGAGAAATCTGACGCTGTGAACGTGGTCACGTTATTGCGCATGTTGAGGCCGCCTATATTGGCAAGCACCCCATCGAAATACGCCATCGCATGGGCGACTTTACCGAGCAGGTTTGGCTGAGCGGTGTTTTGGAAGTCGTGGGTATCCCACCCACCCAAGCTTACGAAGAAGATCTGACGACGCAGGCCGAGCGTCGCGTTTGCAGCAATCATCCGCGCTACTGTTTGAAGCTGGGTCGCTAAACTGTTCGCCTCAACATTGCCGGTAATCTGATTGGTATAGGCAGCTGGTGCAGGGATAGACGTCACCGCGGCCTGCGTAAACGATGTGTTGAGTGTGCTTGCCGAGGCCATGGAGCGGCCAACAACCGACGAATAATCTTGCTGGTAGAGGCTCGAGCCGGTCGTGTCTTGAATGATGTCGCGCACGCGGGCAGGGCCCAAGGTGGACCCAAACAGGGTGGTGCTGGAAGCCGCGTTGACCACAACAGCAGGCTGCGCCGCCGTCGTCATCTGATATTGAATGATGTTGCGGCCCGATAAGAACACCGCATTGCCTGCCGTTGAAATAGCGGTGAACAGCGTGTTGGTGCCATTCATGCTGCCCAAAACGTCGCCAAAGCGCCCACCCCAACCTACGCGCACGCCTTCTGTGGCACCGGCTTGCCACGTGGACTGCTGGTCATTGTGGGAAAACAGGTTCGCTGGGATCGGCACGGAGCGCGCCTGATACTGCGCCTTTGTGGTCGGGCGGATCAGGGTTCCCACATTGGCAACAACGGCGAGGCGCCCTTGGTCAAAAATGTTTTTCACCGGTGCAAGGAACGGATGAATCCCGAAGGTGCGCGCCGTCGCGTTGGTACCCGCTGGCACCGGGTTTGGCGTGTTGGGAACAAGCGGAAGCACCCCGCCCCAGAACTCCGGTGTATTGCGCGCTGCGGTTCGCCCCGTAATGGGCGATACCGCCCCGGCTGCGATTGGTGCCGTGCCAACGGGCATCAAGGCGATAGGGTCGTTGCCGGTGTTGCGGGCCGCGAAATAACGACTCCATGAGTCTGTATCTGTCGGCAGGATAACGTTGTTAGAATCATTGCCGCCAAACAGGAAGATGCACACCAGTGCCTTATAGTCCGGCGCAGTTTGCCCCGCCGCAGAGCCTGCTGCGGCCAGTTGCAACGCGAACGGTGTGGCTGGCCCAAGCACACCCAAAGCACCAGCAGCGCGGAGGAAATGGCGACGGTCGAATTTGGACATTGTCATGGCTCGCTCCTCAACGCTGGGTCAGATAGTCAGGCGAAGCCATCGTCATAAAGACAGCGAGCTTGGCACGGTTTAGGAGGGCGGCATCAATTTGGGCTTGGGTGGCCGTGCCGCCGGGGATCGCAACACTTGTCACCGCGTCGATGATGCGTGTTCGCAAAACCGAGGACATTTGCCCATACATAAGAAGCCTGTTCATGCGATCAGCAAGCGCGGCGGGATCGTTCGCAATGGCTACCTCATTGCTATAGGTAGTCCGGATGTCCGTTCCGGAGCCAAAGCCATTCCCGACAATGCCTTGAAGGGTGTTTAGATACCCCGAAACCGTGACTTCATCGACGATTTGAAACTCTGGCGCGGTCATGTTTTGCGCGCCTAGTTTGGTGTTGGGCGGCACATATCCAGGACGATAGAAGTTAAATACCGATGGTGAGGCAAGGGGTGATTGGCTCAATGAGGTATTGGCGCTGGTGGATGTGGCGAGGAAATTGCCCGAAACCGAGGTTGCGCCGAAGGCCCGCATCCAGTTTGCAACACGAACAATCGGCTCACGGAGCTTTCCAGCCGTTTGACTGGAAACGGCGGCCATATCGCGAGCTTCAGAATCCAACAGCACCGCACGCACCACCGCGCCCATGTCGCCGCGAACGCCAGAGCCATTATTGTTAAACACCGCAGCAACGCGACCCACATAGGCAGGACTTGGGTTGCTCGTCACAAGCTGTTGAATGAGCCGCCGCCCGATAAACGGGCCAACATTGGGATGATTAAACAAGGCGTCGAGAGCTACCTTCAAATCACCCGGGCCGTCCACTGTTGTGCTCGCCGGAATGGTTGTGCCCAGAAAGGTTTTTGCCGATGTCGAATGATACACCGAGTAAAAGATCATCGGCGTGACAGCGGCGTCGGCGTTTCGTGAGCCACCAAAGAAGGTCGAGTTCGTGGGTGCGGGATGATACCAACTCATGCCGGTAAACACCTTTGCCAGATTGGAAACGTCCTCCGGGGTGTAGCTTGGGATCGGTGCGCCTGCTGTATCGGTTTGAACCGTGCCGTCCGCGTTTAGCTTGTACAGCCCGATCGTCATGAGCTGCATCACTTCGCGCGCGTAGTTTTCGTCTGGCGTGCGTCCCGTAGCGGGGTTTTCTTTTTGGTTGGCGAGGCTTGTGAGATAAATGCCCATTTGGGGGTGGAGTGTTACGTCCTCAAGCAAAGTCCGGAAGTTTCCAAACGCGTTCTTGCCGAGCATGTCGTAATAAGAGGCCGCGCCGCGCACATCGATGTTGCCGTCGTTTAGTGAGATAACAAAGATCTGGCTGAGCGCGAACTTTACACGTTGGCGAAGCTGGTCCGGTGCTGTGGCGGCTTGGTTCCAAAAGCTCTCGTAAAACTGGTTGGCGCCCAGGTTTGCGCTTGCGTTCGCGGCGCGAAGCTCAACCAATCGTCGCTCAGCCCAGGCTTGGTGTGGCGTTGATGTTGGCAGGCCAATCTGTTGGGTGATCCAAGCGGAATAGCCCAGCGGACGCAGTGCGTTGAGCTCGCTTTCCACCACCCCAAACGTCGATTGTGTGAGGAAGCGCGCGGCCTCTGGCTCCGGCAAGGGTGCAGCCGCCGGCGGGGGAGGGGGCGGGGGAGGGCTACCACCGCCACCACCGCCGCCACCGCAAGCCGCTAAGGTGACCAAGGCGCCTGCAAGAAAGACGCGTGAGAAATTGCCCAATAGCCCAGCCATTCAATTGGTCCCCTGATAGCAATCTTTGCTGACCGTCTCACACAATGACAACAGATTCTATCACAAAGATGACGATTTTCGGGAGACATGAAGTAGAGGCAAGCTCCAATTAAGTCGGCATTAGGGTTGAAATCTGATTCATGGTGAAATCGACTGTTGATACGTGCTGAACAGTATTTCAGTATTTAAAAATTGTAATTAAATGATGAGCCTCTTTTATGGATTGCAATTAGCGTGTGGAAACGATAAATAATCCCGAAAGGAGGATTTGCAAATTCTGCGCTTTTGAACCTCGGGCCGAGTGCCTGTGTTCCGCGTTATCCATGTTCGGCCAAGCCATTTGCTCTGCATTAACTGCAAAATTGCGCTGTTTCGGGCGGTGAGTCGCTCCGGCCACGATCAAGAAATTCACACGGTGTGGCTGGAAAAGACTTTTTGCTGGAAGTTTGGCCCCGGTTGCCTCATGGTCTGGCTTATAGGGGGATGCACCAATGCCAGACACGTTCACAACCACTACAAGCCAGAACTATTTCCAACGCTTGGGAAACTCGTTTGTCGGTGTTTTGGTCGGCGCGGCGATGATCGTCGGCGCGTGCTTCTTACTGTTCTGGAATGATGGGCGTGCGGTTGAAGCGGAGCGCGCGCTAAACGCTGGCGCCCGGGCTGTCGTGTCCTTGGAGCAACCAAATCCATCGACAAATAATGAAGGCGCCCTCATTCACGTCACGGGCGCGGCCAAGGCTACAGCCCCATTGAGCGACCCTGATACCGGCATAACCATGCCCAATGTACTCATGCTGAACCGAAGCGTTGAGATGTTCCAATGGGTTGAGAAATCACGGACCGAGACCCGCGAGAAGCTTGGTGGAACGCAGGAAACGACAACCGTCTATACCTACGAAAAGCAGTGGTCATCCTCCCCGGTCGATTCAACACAATTTGCCCAACCATCGGGGCACGAAAACCCATCAATGCCGTTCAGGGGCACGCAAGTTTACGCACAAGATGTCACCCTTGGTAGCTTCAAGCTTTCCGAGCCAATTCTTTCAAAAATTGACGCGCGAGTACCTGCTATACCAGAGGCGACGCCGAAGGGTTGGGACGCAGTGGGCAACCAATTCTTCAAAGGTAAAGGTACCTTGGATGGCCCACAGATTGGCGATCTGAAAATGAGCTATCAAGTGGCACCATCCCCGACAACGATCTCCATTGTTGGCCGTCAGAGCGGTGTTCAAATTGAACAGTGGAGCAATAAGGGCTCGAACTATCGGCTGTTAATGGTGGCCGATGGTGTGGTTCCTGCAGATGCTATGTTCAAGCAGCAAGAGGAAAACGAACAGATATTAACCTGGATTTTGCGCGCTGTGGGCACCTTGCTGAATGTTATTGGTTTTATGCTGATTATGGGGCCGCTCAAGGCCATTGGGAATGTGATCCCCTTCGTTGCAAGCTTTATCGGCGCGGGCACCGGCATTATCGCCTTTGCCCTTGGGCTGCCGCTCTCCTTGTTGATAATCGCTTTGGCGTGGCTTGCCTTCCGGCCGCTGATTGGCGGCGCTTTGATCGCAATTGCCATTGCCACCATGATCTGGTTGGGCGGCAAAGGAAAAGGGACCGCGACCGCGAAGGCCTGAGCCTGCCCCTTTCACCATTGCTATCGGCGCTTTAGGTAAGCGGTGCAGATCACGTGCAGCGAGCGACACAGCATGACGGTTGAGACCTCAGGAACCCTAGCCACCATCTTGGCCGATCTTCAAAAGATGGCGCTTGGCGACGGCAGCAATCGCCCCTTGCCCCCGGTCGAAAAATGGCATCCCGCATTTTGCGGCGACGCTAATATCCGCATCAAAGCCGATGGTAGCTGGTGGCATGAGGGCACGCGAATGACGCGGGAAAGCCTCGTTCGCCTATTCTCGACAATTCTGCGCAAGGATGATGACGGCAACACCTATCTGGTGACACCGGGCGAAAAAGTATTGGTCACGGTGGAGGATGCGCCGTTCCTAGGCACGCGCGTTGATCGTTTCGTCGAAGGAGGCAAGGCCCATATTGCCGTGACGACCAACCTTGGCGACGTTGTGACGTTGGGGTCCAGCCATGCCTTGCGCGTTGAGACCGCCAGAACGACACAAGAGCCTCGTCCTTACGCCTTGGTGCGCGGTCGGCTAGAGGCGCGCATTCTGCGGGCACCGTTTTATGAATTGGTGGAGTGGGCCGAAGAACGGGCCGGGCCAAACGGCATCGAATTGGTGGTCATGTCGGGCGGAGAAGCGTTCTCGCTCGGCATGCTTGATGCCGTTATGGCCGCCTAAACATGAGGCTTTCGACCCTGAGCGGTACAGGCCGCGCCGATGTTTTGGACCGCCTTCGCACGCGACTGCACAGCGTCGAGGCTGTGACGGCAGATCAACCCCCGTTTTCAGACTATGATTTTTCCGGTGGCCGCCCCCAAGGCACAGCGCTGCGCGATGCCTCGGTTTTAGTGCCGCTAATTGATCGCCCGGAAGGCCTATCCTTGCTTTTGACGCAACGCACCAACGATATGCCGACCCATGCCGGCCAGATCGCGTTTCCCGGTGGGCGTCGGCAGGTGGAAGACCCGAGTGCAATCTGGACAGCGCTGCGCGAGGCGCAAGAAGAAGTGGGCCTCGATCCAGATTTGGTAGAGGTGATCGGGACGGCCGACAGCTATGAAACCGTAACGTCGTATCGGATCACGCCGGTGGTTGGCATTGTGCAACCGCATGCGGTTTTTCGCGCCGACCCTCGCGAGGTCGCGGATGTGTTTGAAGTGCCGTTTTCCTTTGTTATGGACCCGGCTAACCACCAGACCCATCAGCGCGAATGGAACGGCCAACAGCGCACTTATCTCGCAATGCCCTATGGCGAGCGTTATATTTGGGGCGCGACGGCCGGTATGCTAAGGGCGCTGCACGCAAGGTTATTTCTGTGACTCAGCCGCTTAATCTGGGCCCGCGCACATGGCTCGTCGATCCGAAAACGCAAACATTGGTGGCAGCGCTGCAGGCCCATAAGCCCGGATGCTTGAAGTTTGTTGGCGGGTGCGTGCGAAATTCATTGCTGCAACAGCCAGTCGACGATATTGATATTGCTACAAGTTTGCCGCCGTTTGAAGTGGTACGTATTCTTGAGGCCGCTGGCATTAAAGTGGTTCCGACGGGGATCGACCACGGCACGGTAACGGCAATCGTTTCGGGAAAGCCGTTTGAAATAACGACCTTGCGCCGCGACGTCGAAACCGATGGCCGCCATGCCGTGGTGGAATATACCGATGATTGGGCCGTCGATGCCAGCCGTCGGGATTTTCGGCTGAACGCTATCTACGCCGCGCCGGACGGCACTTTGCTTGACCCTTGCGGTGGCATCGCGGATGCCCGCGCCGGGAGGGTTATTTTCATTGGTGATCCTGAAGCGCGCATCATCGAGGATACCCTGCGAATCCTGCGCTTCTTTCGTTTTAATGCGTGGTATGGCCGAAGCGAACTGGATTCCGATGGCCTGCGCGCGTGCGCTGCTCTCAAAAGCGGTATCGAGGGCTTGGCGGCGGAGCGGGTTTGGAAAGAGCTGAAAAAGCTCTTGGCGGCCTTTGATCCGCGCAGAGCCATGCGGGCTATGGCGGCTAGCGGCGTGCTGCCTCTTATTTTGCCTGAAACCAAGGGCTTGGAAGCGTTTGATCTTTTGGTCGAAACCGAAACCAGCTTGGCTTTAGAGATTGATCCACTCGTCCGCCTAATGGCGTTAATCCCGCGTGATGGCGCGGTTGCCTTGGCTTTGGCCGCACGGCTTCGACTGTCCAATGCTGAGCGCGACCGACTGGAAGCGTGGGCAACGGATGCTACGGTGCTGGTGTCTTACATGTCTGCGCGGGATGTTCGCCGGGCGTTGTATCGCATGGGCCGCGAAGTGTTTACTGACCGCACAAAGCTGGAATGGGCGACCTGCACCAATACGCGCCAAGCCCCACAATGGCGCGCATTACTAGCGCTTGCAGGCAGCTGGACACCGCCGCGGTTTCCCCTCGATGGAACCGCAGTGCTGAATGCAGGCGCGCGCCCCGGCCCCGCCATTGGCGCAATTTTGCGTGAAGTGGAAGCGTGGTGGATCGATGCCGATTTCACCGATGATGAGCTGAGCATTATCGAGCGCCTTAAGGCCGTTACCCAAGCTTTGGGCTAAATCAGCGAATTTTCCGGGATTTCTAGACAGCCAATTAACACTTGAGGCGCATCCTTGCCTTGTCGAAACGACAGGGAGAAGAAGAATGCAATCAGGCGTTCATAGAATAGTATCCGACCACTTCGAGCCGGAAGCCGATCTGGACCCCCAAGCGCAACGCCGCTTGCGCGCTACGTTGGAAACGATCGACACAATCGCCTTCGAAGCCAACAAAGCCGCGCTCGCCGCCGATGTCCCCTCAGTGAGCCGTGAACAGATCCAAGAAATGGCCGCCGTCGCCGCGCGTGCGCGTTCGGTTTGGCTATCGGCGTCGCTCATGAGCGCAAACCAAAAGAGTGTGCTCGACGGGCGCGGTCAGCTTGCAGCCTTGCGCACAAACTATGAGGAATGGAGCGCCGCCTATGAAGCCCTCCGCCGCGCTATTGAACGTGGGTATGTCCGTTTGAGCTAAAGTTCGCGGCCATTATTCGGCCGCGACCTTCATTCCTTTTGGTACGAACCAGCCCTCGCTCCAGCGGCGCATAATCACCCGCGCGGGCTTTTCTACGGCGTGGTGGGCTATGATCGCGGCGGCAATGCTCGCTAAAATGGCCCCAACAAGCGCGATACCCTTAATCAAGTCGGGCGACGCCGCGCTGATGCCAAAACGCTCAAGGCCATGATACCAAACGATGTCGACCAACAAGTGGACCATGTAAACGGCGTAGGAAACCTCGCCGAGATACACCATGGCACGGCCACCAAAAGCCCCGTCCAAACCGCGCCGAGACACTTCGGCAAGCCCAAAGACCAAGCCGAGAAGGCCCGGGAAAACCAATAGCGGATCGACCCTCAATTCGGATGCAATGACGATCCAGCCGAGCGAACCGATTACGAGTGGCCACGCAAACGTCGTCGCCAGCGGCCGTGCCGTGCCCAATAGATAAAGCGCAACGCCCATCCCAAATGACGGGATAATCCGAAGAATGCCAAAGTTTGAGGTTCGTTCGGTGATGCTGGATGTCGCTAAACCGAGGGTCATACGATCGAATGCAATCAGCAGAAGTGCCGCTAAGCTAAGCATCACCCATGGCCGATTGCGCAGCTTCACCGCCACCCAGGCAAAAAGCGGAAAGCACAGATACGCAAACCATTCCGCTGAAACCGACCATGACGGGAAGTTCCAGCCGACATTGCCCACAGTGCCCCACGCTTGAAGCAAAAGAAGATGGGCCGGAAGATCAGCAAGTTTGAAGCCCTCGGCGCCAAATGACACACCAGCTAGCGTCGCGCCGCCCCAGATCACCACCATGCCCAAGAGAGTGATCAGGTGAAGCGGATAAACACGCGCGAGCCGGAGCCAAAGAAAGCGACCATGGTGATACGAACCGCGTTCGACTTCCGGCAAATAAACATGTGCCAAAATAAAACCGGACAGCACGAAGAACAGGTCAACGCCGAGCTTCCCCATGGCGATGAAGCCAGACGCCTCATCAAGCCCGAAGCCCAAATGATCCCGGAAGTGGTAGAGCAAGAGCCAAAACGCGGCGACAAAACGTAGGCTGGTAAGAGCTTTCAGGTCAGAAGGATAAGCCACGATAACTGTCCAATTCGGCTACACGAAGCCAATCTCTGCACGATGCGTGCCGCCCCTACCTCTTAGCGTACTTGCCTTAACAAATCGCAGCCTCACGTTTTTTGATAGAATTGTGACAAAAACTGTGGCTTCCGTGCCGCGTTCGACGTCCTTTGTTGCGGCGCACACAGATTTTCAGCGCCTGAACCTTGCTTCTTTTTGGTCGGCTGTCACATCAGCGACATAATTTCTCACTCACAGGAAAATCTCAGGCCCCGCAGGGCCTGCGGTTGCATTGATGGAATCTGAACTATGAAGAAGTCGTCGTCCTTTGCCGCAGCTCTCTCGCTTGGCGTTAGCCTTGCCGTTCTCGTGACGGCGATGCCGGTTGCGGTTGCCGCCCAAGATGCAGCGCCAACAGCGCGCCGCGAAGTGCAAACGGTCACGGTAACCGCCCGCAAGCGCGAAGAAGCCGACAAGGACGTCCCGGTTTCCATCACCACGCTCTCCGGGCAGGCGCTTGCTGTTGCCGTCTCCGGTGGGGCAGATATCACGACGCTTTCGGCGAAAGTTCCCAGCTTGGTTGTTGAATCCTCGTTCGGGCGCGCATTCCCACGCTTTTATATTCGCGGATTGGGCAACACCGACTTCGATCTAAATGCTTCGCAACCAGTGTCGTTGGTTTACGACGAAATCGTCTATGAAAACCCAATCCTCAAAGGCTTCCCAGTTTTTGATACCCAGTCGGTTGAAGTTTTGCGCGGGCCACAAGGCACGCTTTTTGGCCGTAACACCCCCGCTGGTGTTGTGAAGTTTGCCAGCGTTAAGCCAAGCCAAACCACGTCGGGTTATGCCAAAGTTGGCATCCGCAATCTTGAAGGTTTCGACTTTGAAGGCGCCGCGGGCGGCTCCATCGGTGAAAACACCAGCGCGCGCCTTTCGGTACAAGTGAACCGCCAAGGCGATTGGGTGGCAAACCGCGCGCCGCGCACCCGCTTCACCGAATTGGGCGGCTATGAGGAATATGCGGGTCGTCTGCAGTTCCGCTATCAGCCAAATGAACAACTCGACGTTCTGTTCAACGTGCATCTCCGCCGCCAAGACGGCAATGCGCAACTGTTCCGCGCCAACATCATCAAGGCGGGCACCAACGACTTTGCACCCGGCTTTGATCCGGAAGTCGTGTTCTTCGATGGCGGTCAGGGCAACCCTCAGCGCATCAACACCCAAGGCGCCGTTCTCAACATTTCGTATGACTTCGCCAATGGCATGACCCTGACCTCTGTCACCGGTTATGAAGAGGCTGATACCTATTCGCGCGGCGACATTGATGGTGGCTTCGGTGCTGGCTTCGCCCCGCCTTTCGGCCCCGGCTTCATTCCATTCCCAGCCGAATCCGCTGACGGCCTGTCTAGCCTGCAACAAATTACCCAAGAAGTGCGTCTGGCCAGCGACCCAGCCAACGACCTCTCGTGGACCGTCGGCGCCTATTACTTCAAAGAAAACGCCAATATCGACTCGTTCAACTACGACACCTTGGGCGGTGGCGCGCAGAATGGTTATGCCGTTCAAAAGCAAGAGTCTGAATCCTATGCCTTGTTCGGCTCAGTTTCTTACAAGGCCAGCGAAAAAGTAACACTGACGGGCGGCCTTCGCTTCTCCGACGACAGCAAGGATTTCGTGGCCCGTCGCTTGGTCAGCCCATTTGGTGCAGGCGCGCTTGGCCCAATCCGCCGCAATCTTGGCGATAGCTCGTTTACGGGCGATGCTTCGGTTGTTTACGCGTTGAACGCGGATACCAATCTGTTCGCGCGCGTCGCACGCGGCTATCGCGCCCCGAGCATTCAAGGCCGGGTGCTGTTTGGCAATGTCGTGACGACGGCCAAGTCTGAATACGTCACCTCGTTTGAGGCGGGCTTAAAGTCCACCTTCTTCGACCGTCGTGTTCGGTTGGACCTGACAGGGTTCGCCTATGTGGTTGATGATCTGCAGCTGACCGCTATCGGTGGCGCAGGGAACTTCAACCAGCTTCTCAATGCTGACAAGGCCAACGGCCAAGGCTTTGAAGTCGAAGGCCAGTTCCTGCCGACCGACAATCTCAGCCTGAGCGGCAGCTTGTCCTACAACAAGACTGAAATCGACGATGCCAATTTGGAAGTCGGGATTTGTGGCGGTGGCTGCACTGTTACCGACCCGATCAACCCACGCACGGGCAACGCACGCATCAACGGCAATTCCTTGCCAAATGCGCCGGAGTGGATTGCGAACTTCTCCGCCGAGTACCGAATTCCGTTAGCAACAGGTGAGCTGTTCGCGCTGACAGATTGGTCGTTTAAGGGTGAAACCAACTTCTTCCTCTACGAATCCAAAGAATTCCGCGAAGATGGCTATTGGGAAGGTGGTCTGCGTGCAGGCTTCCGCACGGCTGATGGCAAACGCGAAATCGCGGTTTACGGCCGCAACATCACTGACGAAGTACGCCGCGTCGGCGGCATCGACTTCAACAATTTGACGGGCTTCATCAACGCACCACGCATCTTCGGCCTCGAAGGTACACTGCGCTACTAAGACCGTTTCGCGCGAAACAACGAAACCGCCCCGGATTAACGTCCGGGGCGGTTTTGTTTTGGGCGCATACACCTTTCTAAAGTGGCCATATCCCTTTGGCGGGGATACCTTGCACCATCGTGATCTCGAAGCCGCGTTGCGCTAGAAAATCGCACACGCTTTTCTCACCCATAAAATGCGCCAGCCCACCCGCCGCGAGGGTTCGTTTTCCTTTGCGGGTCGCGCGCTCAATGCTGTCAGCCCATGACTTATTGCGCTGCCCAAGGAAAATATCGAAAAACGGGCCGGGCTTGAAAAGGTTTTGCGCCGCAAACAAAGCAAGATCACCGGCATGATAGGCATCGTCGAGCACTTCAAGCTTGGCGATCTGGCTGCCTAGATCGTCAAACGACATCACGACCGGGTCTTGGGCCATGGCGTGAAGCACGTCGCGCTTAAACACCTGGCCCCAAACATGCGCGGACTCGATCGGCGCGCAGCGATCCTTGGCCGCGCGGAATAGGGCGTTATCCACGCCAAACTCTTGCCGACGCCCGGCACGCTCACAGATCAAACCTGAGAGGATCGAGCTCACAACCACCGGGCTAAGCGACCCCAACTTCTCGATATCAATGCGCAATTCACGGCAGAGGAGCGTTAATTGCGGCCATTGGCTCTCCGGCAGCGCATCGCGAAGCCGAATCGCGGGCGCTAATTGTGCCAACAGCGTAACCAGCAGCACATCGAGCCGCGTGCGTGCAAACTGCCCCCGCTCAAGCAGCACGATTTCCGCTTCTTCAATCAGCTGATTGAGGAGGGGTGTTCGCCAATTTTCTTGTTCGATACCGACATGCATCGTGCCAAACAGAAAGGCACAATTGCCTTCTCGCTCCGCCCGCCAAAGGGCCGGGCCGGGCGCTGGCGCTTGCATGATCACATGCCGGGCAGTTTGAAGCCGGTTGGCCGATCACGTTGGATAACGACAACACCATCACCTGTCGCCTGCTTTGCGCTCTGATCGGCGGCAAGGCGAAGCGCTTCGGCTTCCGGCGTTAATGGAGCACCGGGTGGCCCATCAGAGCGCTGACCGAACGCCAAGATCCGATCGGCAAAACCTTGGGACTTGCGCACCACGCCAGAGGCTTCTTCATCGACGATCGAGCGGATACCAAGGTCGACGCTGGAGGCACCGGCACGCTCAACTAACAGCTTCTCGCCATCGCTGGCTTGAACGCCGAGCGACGCACCAAAGAGCGCAGACCGCGCTTGCAAGTCTGGCCGCAACTCCATCGGGCGTGCTTCACCGGGGCGAGGCGGACGCAAATTGAACTCTGGCGGGATCACCAAAGGCGCTTTGGTCACCACGCGAAACTCATCCGGCGCAACCTTCGACGAGCCGAGCGCTTGTTGCAGCGTTGAACAGCCCGAAACGGCTAAAGTGGAAGCAAGGCCAATCAGCGCAAAAGCAGTTGAAGTCTTCACGAATTCCTCCGGGTCGAGCCCCTTAATCGTGTTCTAGCCTGCCCTCAGCGTTGCCGCAAAGGGTCAGTTCATCACGCGGGCTTTTTCGAGTCGTTTACCAACAGATCATAAGCCAACACGATCGCACCAATGGTAATCGAGGCATCGGCAACGTTGAACACCCACGGGAAATACAAGCTCGAAAAGTCCAAAAAGTCAGCCACCGCGCCAAACCGTACGCGGTCAATCAGGTTTCCAATTGCGCCACCGATAACGAGCCCAAGCGCAACACCCGTCAAAACACGTTCAGCGCGGGCCAAGTAAACACCAAAGCCGATGGAGATGACAGCCGAAAGCCCCACCAAGCCCCAGCGTGCCCAGTCTGATCCTGCAGTGAGCAGGCCAAAGCTAACCCCTTGATTCCAAACCATCGTCAGGTTGAAAAATGGCAGAATCGGTATTTGCCCGACATCACGCAGGTTCATTTCCTCAAGCACGAACCACTTTGAAATCTGGTCCGCGATCAGAATGAAATCAGCGAGAATAAAGCCGATAAGGGTGGGGCGGCCGATTTTCATCGCTGTGCGTCCCATGCAGCCACCGCTTCGGCGTCGCGCGCGGACAGTTCGGGGTAACGTGGATCACTGCCAACATCGGTGGTGTAGCGCCATGAGCGGGCACATCTCGTGCCCTTGGCGGGGCCGGGAACCACCGCGACGCCCGGAACATCACCAAGCCGGAACGCGGCTTCTGGCCCTGTGCCGGATTGGACCGCCGCGCCGGATGTGATCGCCAGCTCATCCAAGTCGAGCCCATAGAGAACCGATAAGTATTTGGCATCGTCTATATAGACGATGGGGCCAGCCTCGAGGCTCGACCCAATTCGCTTTTCACGCCGTTCAATCTCGAGCGCGCCAGTAATCACCGAGCGCAGGGCGCGCACGGTTTCAAACCGTCCGAGCACGTCAGCGTTTGTCCATTCTGACGGCACCTCTAAGAACGTCTGCAGGTGGATGGAGCTGTCGGTGTCGGGGTTTCGCGACAGGAAGGCTTCCTCGCACGTGAACACCAAAACAGGGGCGAGCCAACGCACCATATATTCAAAGAGGTCGCTCATCACGGTTCGGCAAGCGCGACGGCGCAGCGCGTCAGGCTTGTCGCAATAGAGGCTGTCCTTGCGAACGTCGAAATAGAAAGCCGAGAGATCGAGGATCGCGATATTGGTGAGCGTTGAGATCACCTTGTCATAGTCAAAGGCTTGGTAAGCTGCCCGCACGGTCGCGTCGGTTTCCGCGATCAGGGCGCGTACCCATTGTTCCAAGGGCGGCAAGTCAGCGTGCGCGACGGCCTCGGTCGGCTCAAAGCCTTCCAGCGTTGAAAGCAGATAGCGCAGCGTGTTGCGGAGCTTGCGGTAGGTTTCCGAAACGCCCTTCAGAACCACATCGCCGAACGAGATTTCGGGTTGTGAATAGTCTGCCGAGGCGATCCATAGGCGAATGATTTCGACGCCTTGGTTTTGCGCGATGCCTTCCGGCGACAACGTATTGCCGTCGGATTTCGACATTTTCTTGCCCTTGGCATCGACAATCATGCCGTGGGTTACGACGTTTTTGTAGGGCGCGCGGCCACGTGTGGCGCAGCTTTCGAGCAGTGAGGACTGAAACCAGCCGCGATGCTGGTCGGAGCCTTCTAGATAGACATCCGCCTTGCCAGTTTCGTCTGCCAAACCACGCGCTTCAACGACGAAGGCATGGGTAGAGCCAGAATCAAACCAGACATCCAAGATATCGTTGACTTTTTCCCAATCGGCTGGATCGCGATCCGGGCCAAGAAGGGCTGCAACATCAGCCTCGAACCATGCATCCGCGCCGCCCGCTTTCACGGCAGCCAAGATGCGGGCATTGACGGCATCGTCTTTCAGCACTTCGCCGGATTGCTTGTGGACGAACAATGTCAGCGGCACGCCCCAGGCGCGTTGGCGTGAGATCAACCAATCCGGGCGATCTTTCACCATGGCTTCGATGCGGTTACGGCCTTGCTCGGGGAACCATTTGGTTTCCGCGATGCCGTTCATGGCGCGCGAACGAAGCGTGGAGCCATCAGGCAATTCACGGTCCATTGCCACGAACCATTGGGCGGTGTTGCGGAAGATAAGCGGTGCTTTTGAGCGCCATGAGTGTGGGTATTGGTGGGTCAGGCGACCGCGCGCCAGCAAATTGCCCGCTTCGATGAGCGCATTGATGACAGCATTATTGGCTGGGCCTTCCTTGCCTTGCCCCTTGCCTTCAAGCTGCAAAATTTCGAGGCCCTCAAAGCCCGGCGCTTCGGCGGTAAGGCGACCGTCGGGGTCTACCGTGAAGGGGATGCCGGGATCGCGCGGTGCTGGCCAGACCGTCGGGTTCGCCATCCAGATGACGAAGTCGTCCGCCCCGTGGCCCGGTGCCGTGTGAACAAAGCCGGTTCCCGCATCATCGGTGACGTGATCGCCGGCCAGCAACGGAACCTCAAACTCATAGCCCTTGCCGCGCAGCGGGTGGGCGGCCTTCAGGCCTGTCGGATCAATCGTTTGCAGCCGCTCGGCGCGGGTGATCTTGGCCATTTCGAACACGTCGGCGGCCAAAGTGTCTGACACGATGAAACGGTCACCGGGCTTGGCCCAAGGCTCAAACGCGAGGCCCTCAGCCATGGCCTGAACTTCATACAGCCCATACTCGATTTTTGGATTAAACGAGATCGCGCGGTTGCCAGGGATTGTCCACGGCGTGGTGGTCCAGATCACGATATTGGCGCCCGCATGAGGCCCCTCCAAAACCGAGAACTTTACCCAGATCGTTGGCGAGACCTTCTCTTGATACTCAACCTCAGCTTCGGCGAGCGAGGTCGCTTCAACGGGGCTCCACATCACCGGCTTAGAGCCGCGATAGAGCAAGCCGGAATCCGCGACTTTGAGGAACTCGGCGACGATGGCGGCTTCGGCTTCATAGGCCATGGTGGTGTAGGGGTTGGCCCAATCGCCCTCGATGCCCAGGCGTTGAAAGCCTAGGCTTTGATCGGCCACCCAATGGGCGGCATAAGAGCGGCAGCGCGCACGGAACTCAGCGGTTGGCACTTCGGCCTTCTTCAGGCCCTTCGCGCGAAACTCCTCCTCGACTTTCCATTCAATAGGAAGGCCGTGGCAATCCCAGCCGGGCACATAATTGGAATCGAACCCAAGCATTTGATGGGAGCGCACCACCAAATCCTTCAGGATTTTGTTCTGTGCGTGGCCGATATGGATGGAGCCATTGGCATAGGGAGGGCCATCGTGAAGCACGAAGCGTTTGCGGGAGGCACCTTGCTGGCGCATCTGCCCATACAAATCCATCGCCTTCCAGCGTGCCAACAAAGTCGGCTCAAGCTGAGGAAGGCCGCCGCGCATGGGGAAGCTAGTCTGGGGTAGAAACAGGGTTTCTTTATAGTCGCGGGCGGGTTTTTGATCGTCAGCCATGGGGCGTGTGTCCGTCGTCGAAGCGTTGTGTCTGGAAAAGTCAGTCAGGCATCCCGGCGGGCGCGGCGGCGCAAAGGCCTTATCGCCAAGCCGGGCCGCTAATTCGACGGGATATGAACCGCTTCGTGTGCATAAGGAGGTGTTTAGTGCGCGTCAGCGCGCGGGTCTAGGCGGTAAGTGCACTGTGGCAATCGGTGCGTTCTTGCCTTCACTGGTCACAACTATGGAAAGCCCGTTAGGTGTAACCGCAAGGGCTTCAGCAATGTTCATGCTTGGCAGGTCAAAAGCGTGTGGCGTTTGGGCAAAAATGGCGTCTGGATTGGTTTCGTTAGGCGGAATATCCAGCACATAACCGCGCCGATAATCCCGCATCACAAGGCGAGTTCCATCCGGTGTAAAATCGGCTGCGGTAATGGTGCCCAAACTGGTGTCGCCACTCGATCGAGACGGAATGGAGTTCACCGGCTCCAGCGTGGTCAGCGTGTTCGAGAACGGTGGATTTGCCTTGAAAACCTTGATGCCTTCGGGGCTAAAGCCCTGCTTTACAATGATATAAAGCGTGCCGGAAACGGGATGGACCGCCAGCGCCTCGGCATTGTGGGGCCCGTCCGGATAGCGGAAGCGTGCCCGCAGTATCGGGGCTGACTGTGCGGCACCAGCCTCAGGCTCTTCCACGATCAACACAGTGACAAATGCCCGGCGTTTCCGGTTATCGCCAATGTCGGCAACGAAAAGGCAGGCGGGATTGGTTGAAGGTGGCGGGCAGGGGGCAGACGCGATGTCCTCCCAATCATCAGCCCCAGCATCGATTAGTCGTGTGATGCCGCGTGCTTTTCCGTCGGCTGACAGCGCAAAAAGCTCCGGGGCACCGCCGCTATCATTGTGAGACCAATAAAGCCCCGGCTCACGCCGTGAAGCTGCCAAACCACTGGCCTCCAACAAACGCGGTGATTGCAGTTTATAGACGAGTTGAACCTGCGGTGCGGCTAAGGGCGCTTCAGGCGCAAATGCCGGGCCAGCCATCGCCAAAACGAGGCCCGCAAAAGCGGCGGCACCGAAAAGCCGGCTCACGCAAACACCGCGCGGGCGGCCTCACTATCGACAGCAATTTGGTGGGTCAGGGCTGCCAATCCGTCAAATTTCATTTCGGGCCGCAAGAAAGCATGAAACTCGACGGCCAGCAGCGTGTCATAAAGATCACCGGACCAATCGAGCAGCACAGTTTCAAGCAAGGGCGCTCTCAGCCCTGTGGTCGGGGTGCGCCCAAAATTGGCAACCGCTGGCCGCCACACACCATCGCCAATGTCCGCGCGCACCGCATAAACCCCAAAGCGCGGATGTAGCTGTTCGCCCAAGCCAAAGTTGGCGGTTGGAAAGCCAATAGTGCGCCCGCGCTGTTCGCCATGCTCCACCACGCCATCTACACGCCACGGACGCCCCAACATCGCGTTGGCCGTCGCGATATCGCCCGCTTTTAACGCCTCGCGAATGCGGGTGGAGGAAACCTTTAGCCCGCCGGCATCGTTTAGCGCAGGAACCACGGTCACACCAAAGCCGTACAGCTCACCATAGCGGGTCAAGGCAGCGCCGTCGCAGGTGCGATCACGGCCAAACTGGAAGTCAAACCCGACCGTGACATGGGAAACGCCGAGGCGCGTTTGCAAGATGTCGCGCGCAAATTGTTCGGCTGTCAGCGCCGCGACTGCATCGTTGAACGGCAGCTCGAACAATGCATCAAGGCCAACTTCCGCGCACAAGGCAGCCCGCACTGTTGGGCTTGCAAGCCGAAAAGGCTCGGCCTTATCGCGCGCAAAATAGAGCTTTGGCGGTGGTTCAAAGCAGGTCGCGCCGACCATTACGCCCTTTGCGTTTGCCGCCTCGCGCGCCGCAGCGATCACGGCTTGATGGCCTAGATGCACGCCATCCAGCGCGCCTAATGCCACGCTTGCGCCGCGAAGCGCTTCGGGGATCGGGCCATCGCTCTGGATGCGTTGCACGCGGGTTTAAGCCTCTAGCGTCGGTATGGGCGTCGTTGCCACCAGCACAGTAGCTTGCCCGTCCAGCACTGTCTTGCCGCCAACAGAGCAAACACATTCTAATGTGACAAAGCCTTTAGCCGGATCGATCGCGGTAACAGTCACCACAGTTTTGACCGTATCGCCAATGCGCACGGGCCGCTTAAACGACAGCGTTTGGCCGACATAAACAGCACCGGGGCCGGGAAGGCGGGTGCCAATAATGGCTGAAACATGCCCAGCCGTCAGCATGCCGTGGGCGATGCGTTCTTTGAACCGTGTGGTAGCGGCATAGTCGGCGTCGAAGTGAACAGGGTTGGTATCGCCAGACGCCGCCGCAAACGCCAGAATGTCGGCCTCGGTAATGGTTCGCCCACTTTGAGCGGTTTGCCCGATGCTCAACTCCTCCAAATAAAGCCCACCTGCTGCATTCGCCACGAAAATCGTCCTCAAATTAACCAACCAGTAGTGCCTGATTCACCGTTTCTTATCGGCCCATAGGCTATGGGGGAAGCCGTATCCAAACACAGAAGTGTTCTGGGGTGATGGGGAAGCTAGAATATGGCTGTAGATAAAACTGCACCGATCCTCGTGGTTGATGATTATCAGACCATGATCCGGATCATCCGGAATCTGCTCAAGCAATTGGGCTTCGACAATGTTGATGAAGCTACGGACGGCCGCGAAGCGCTCGACAAGCTCCGCTCAGGTAAAAAATACGGCCTCGTAATCTCCGATTGGAACATGGAGCCGATGACAGGTTATGAGCTTCTGCAAGAAGTTCGCGCCGATGAGATGCTTAAGCCAACGCCCTTCATCATGGTGACCGCTGAGTCCAAGACAGAGAACGTGATTGCCGCCAAGCGAGCTGGCGTCAACAATTACATCGTCAAGCCGTTCAACGCGGCAACTTTGAAGATGAAAATCGCCTCCGTCATTGGTGACTTCTGACCATGGCCGCAAGCCTCTCCCCGCGCCTCGCTGCGGCGGCGGATGTCCACAAAGCTGTGGCGTCGTTTGACAGCATCGGTCCGCGTAACCCCGACTTGGCCGAAGTTCTCAAGCTGACGACGGGGCTGACGGAATCATTGCAGAACTTCTTTGGTTCGCTCGATAAAACCGTCTATTCAGAGCTACGGTATATCGCTGATTATATTGCAAAAACGCGCGATGAAGTAGCAGAGCTGCGCCCGAACGACCTTCGCGAGGACCGCATTCCCTCTGCTGGTGCCGAGCTAGAGGCAATCGTTTCCAACACCGCGGACGCGACCAACAAGATTATGACTGCCGCCGAAACCATCATGGCCGGTGATCCCACCACGCCTGACTATCAGGATATGGTGATGACGCAGTGCATGGACATCTTTGAGGCCTGCTCGTTCCAAGACATCACAGGCCAGCGCGTTTCCAAAGTGGTTAGCACGCTGTCTCATATCGAAGAACGCCTAGAACGTTTCTCGAGAGCGATGGGCGTAAAAGATGCCGAGGCAACAGAGACTGACGCTGACCGCCGCAAGAAAGCCTTGCTGCTGAACGGCCCCTCGCTCAATGGCCCCGAGGTCAATCAGAACTCCATCGACGATATGTTTGATGGCTCTGGCCAGTCCAACCAAAGCGATATCGACGATTTATTTGCCTAAAAGGCTGGTCCCGCCATCGCGCGGGACCAAAGTCTGCCGAGTCCTAGCGCAAGCCTTCGGCGGCCCAACGTGTATGCGTGCCCTTAGCCGCCAAAAACTGCTGCACATGGCTCATTTCCAAGGTGCCATTGGGGCGTAGATCTGCGCCGTGAATGCCAGAGGCAACGAATAAGCAATCAATGCCCTCGCGCATGGCGCCAGTCACGTCGGTTCCGGCACCATCACCGATGGCTAATATCCGCGCCTTGTCTACGGGTCGCCCAAGGGCTTTCTCCGCTTCGCCATAGGTCAGCGCATAGATCGGTGCGCAAGGCTTGCCTGCCATAATCACCTCGCCGCCCATGGCTTCATAAATATCGGCCAACGCGCCCGCGCAGGGGATCAGCCTGCCGCCAAATTGCACCACCTTATCAGGATTGGCGCACACCATAGGCAATTTGCGCGCGATGAGGGCCTCGAACTCGCCCCGATATTCTTCACCAGTTTCGGTTAGTTCCTCGCGCGGCCCGGTGCACACAACGTAATCGGCGCGATCAACGCCAACAAACTCAACGTCAAACCCCGCATAAAGCCCGGAATCCTTATCGGGCCCAATCTGGTAAACATGGCGCCCACGTTTGGCGATCTCCGCGCGCGTCGCGTCGCCCGAGGTCACAATCGCGTCCCAGGCGTCGCGCGTAACACCAAGATGGTCGAGTTGCGGTGGTATGAAATGGTTCGGCCGCGGCGCGTTTGAAATGAGGATGACCGGCTTCCCCGTTGCGCGAAACGCAGCAAGCGCGCTCACCGCCTCTGGGAAGGCGGCGCGCCCATTATGGATCACGCCCCAAACATCGCACAAAACGGCGTCATAATGGTGGGCGATAGCGGCGAGGCTGGAGGCAAGACTTGGCATGTGCATGGCGGTGGTGGGTAAGGGGAAATGCCAGATCGGTCAAACAACTAAAATGAGGCCGTCACGTAACAAAGCCGCCGATACCACACTGCATGGCTGCCTAATTGACTGAATCTATACTCTTTCATGATATCCGACCGTATGATTAGTTATCTGCGCAACCAAAGATTTCAAATTTCAGTTTTCTTGCTGATCGCAAGTGCTGTTCTCGTTGCGGGTTTCGCGGCGTTTCAAATCAAGGCGCTCAGGCACCTAACCGACCGCACCGCAGAATTTCATGCCACGACGGGTGAAATCAAGCGCCTCGATGAAGTGTTGACATCATCGGCCCAGCTCGCGGCCACCACAGGGCAGAAAGTTTGGGCGGATCGTTACCAAGCCAATGCAACCCTGCTGGACGAAGCCTTAGCACGAGCTTTGAAGCTTGGCGGCGCCGATTCACGGCGTGCCCTTGAAGCGGTAAGCGCGGCAAACCAAGCGCTTATCGGCATCGAATCCGCCGCGATTGCGCAAAGCTCTCAGGCCCCTTCAATAGAAGCCTACCGGCAGCTAACCTCGCCACGCTATACCGCGTTGAAGCAGCAATATGAGCGCGGCGTAAACCAAGCGCTTGCCGACGCAAAAGCAAAGCTCGCGACGGATTTCTCTAAGGCTCGCGCGCAATTGATTGTCGACGGTTGCATTTTGCTGCTGGTGCTTGGGGCTTTAGCTGTCCAGTTCATCATTGCTCTAAAGCAAAATCTGAAAACGGCGTTGAAACTTGAAGCCGTAGAAGCAAAAAACGCTCATATCACATCCCTTATGGAAACAATGCCTGCGCCGTTTGCACTTTTTGACAAAGACTTTCGGTTCATTCAGGTCAATCAGCGCTGGAAAGACCAGTTTTGGTCTGACGGCAGGAACAACGTGGGTAAGACACTCGGAGAGCTTCACCCCAAACAGCCCGAGGCGCACCGCCAAAACCACGCTCGAGTGTTGGCAGGTGAAACGGTGTCCCTTGATGAGCAATTCTACGACGCCACCGAATGTACGGGTCCTTGGCTGTCGTGGACTCTCAGCCCTTGGCGAGACAAAGAAGGCGCCGTAATCGGCGCCCAATGCGTTGCTTTTGATATCTCTCAACAAGTCCATGAACGCGAAAAACTGCGTCATAATAAAGTCCTGCTCGAGGCGATGCAGGAGCTTAGCTCAATTGGTGCGGCTGAAATCAATGTTGCAACGGCGCAGACTTGGTTCTCAAAAGAAATGTACCGGATTTTCAATCTGGATCCCGCGCAAAGCGCCAGCCCATGGGACATGGCGGTGATGCTTCCAGAAGACGATCGCGAAGCTTTCATTAAGGCGTTCCGAACCTGCGCCAAGAGCGGCATTCCTTTCGACATGGAGCGCCTATTCACCTTGAAAGATGGCGTGCAGCGTTGGGTTCGCTTCCGTGTTCGTCGCGACGGCGACATAGCGACAGGGCGCTTGATTGCCGCGGTGCAGGATGTGACTGACCACAAATCGATTGAAGTGGATTTGGGCAAAGCCGTTCTTCGCGCAGAAGATGCCAGCAAGTCGAAAAGCGCGTTTCTGGCGAATGTCAGCCACGAAATTCGCACGCCTCTCAATGGCGTCATCGGCATTACAGGCGCGCTTGCAAAAACTGATTTACACGAAAAACAACGCGAAATGGTCGATCTGGTGCTGACCTCCGGAAAAACCCTTGAACGGCTTTTGAACGATATTCTGGACCTTTCCAAAATTGAGGCGGGGCACCTCAACATCGAAGTGGCACCGTTTGACTTGCACAAGGCCGTTGATGACGCCTCGCAGCTTATGCGGGTTAAGGCCGATGATAAGGGCATCGCTTTCAACACCAATTATGGTCTTGAAGCGCGTGGCTATTTTGAGGGTGACGTCGTGCGCCTCAAGCAAATCATCAGTAACCTCGCATCAAATGCCATCAAATTCACCGAAACCGGCTCTGTTACAATCGACGTCGAGGCCGTGGAATCTGCCATCCCCGGCGAACCGAGCAAGCTGACGATCTCGGTGACTGACACTGGGATCGGCTTTGATGATGAAGCGGCACTGCGCCTATTCCAACGCTTTGAGCAAGCCGATAGCTCCATCACGCGCAAGTTTGGCGGGACGGGCCTTGGGCTTTCCATTTCGAAGTCGCTTTGTGAAATGATGGGTGGCACGCTCACGGCCACTTCCGAGCCGGGCATTGGCAGCTGCTTCACCGCTGAAATTTACCTCGACCGTTCTATGCCTTTGGCGGACTTTGATCGGCGCACCGAAAATGAAGCCAATGACGATCAGGAGTTCGCAGGAACGACCGAAGAAGGTGAAACCATCCGTGTGCTGTTGGCCGAAGACCATCCGGTCAATCAAAAAGTCGTCCAATTGATCCTGGCGCCATATGGGATCGACCTCACGATCGTTGAAAACGGTAAGGAGGCCGTCGACATACTCAGCGTGACCACCTTCGATGTCGTGCTAATGGATATGCAAATGCCAGTTATGGACGGCCTCGAAGCCGTCCGCGTCATTCGCGCGCACGAAGCAGCCAACGGAAAGCAGCGCACGCCTATTGCCATGCTGACGGCGAATGCGATGGCCGATCATAAGGATGAAGCCGCGCTCGCCGGAGCAGACTTCCATATTTCCAAGCCAATCACGCCAGAAAGTTTGCTCAGCGGTATTGAAAGCACAATGGCCCTTGGCCATGCGGCTAGCAACCACACAGGCGACGACGCCATCGATCGCCTTCTAGCACGCTAAGCGGGTCTAGTTTTAGGAAGCGCCGCGAAGCTGCTTTGGCAGCGGGCGTTCTTCATAAGCGGTTTCTTTTATTGCGCGCGGCGCGCCGAAGAGATTGCCCTGCCCATAAGCCACATCAAGCTCAAGCACTTCAATCGCGATGCGCTCATCCTCGATCCGGTCGGCAATCAGCTCAATGCCATAGCGCGTAAACAGGGCAACGACGTCGCGCGGTTCAACATCGCGCCCAACATTGGTGATCGGGCGATCCCCGTCGCGGAGCGATTGCGCAAGGCTCGTGCCGGGCACCTTCACATAGCGAATGCCCGCCCGTTCCAAGGTCCGCAAATCCAGATCAACGCTTTCGCATCGATCAAGCGAGAACCGGAACCCAAGATCGAACAAGCGCCCGAGATTGCGTTCCGCCACCGGGCCAATCGATTCAAACGAACGGCGCCCGAGCTCGAAAATCAGAGAGCTTGCCAGGTCACGATTGTCTTTCAAGAACCCAATAAACTGCGGGAAAAACACATCATCGGACAAGGAAGCGGTTGATATGTTGCAGAAAAGTGCGATCCGGCGGTCCTGTTTCACCATGCGGCGCGCAATCTGAACGCACCGGAACAGCAAAAGATTGTCGATTTCGGCGACCAAACCAGAGTTCTCTGCCACGCGCAGGAACTCAGACGGCAAGATTACAGAGCCCGAGGGGTCGCGTAACCGGGAAAAGCTCTCGTAAAACGCCACACGGCGCTGCGGCAGTGTCACGATGGGCTGCAAATGCAGCTCAACACGGTTGTCCTCAAGCGCCTCACGAACCGCATCCAAGAGCGCGGAATCGCTGCGGGGCGGCGGCAAAGTGCTTTGTGGCGCGCTAGCGGTTTGGTTGCTCAGGCTTCGTTGCATGACGGTGCCCATGTCGAGCACGAGCTGTTCCAGCTTCACCATATCGCGGGTCAGCTTTTCGTTGCGGCGCATCACTTCGATTTGAAAAGCCCGCGCGATGGCATCAACATCGGCCCGCGTATCGGCCTGATCTTTACGCAATTGATCAATCGTGACGTCGTTTGACATCATCCAAGAGCGCATTTCCCGGCTGGTTTTGCCACCGCGCGGCGAGAGGGCCACATGCAAAAGGCCACACGAAACAAAGAACAATCCGCCCATTGCCAGCGAGATCGGTAGACCCCAGCCCGCTGTGGCGACGAAGGTGCCTGCCAAGGCGGCCGCAATCGCGCCATAGGTCACAACGAGCAAAATGTGGCCAATTTGCCGTAACACCGGACGCCCCCAACGGTCCCAACGTGATTCGCACGCTGACTGCGTCAACATCGTGCCCTGAACCGCGCAAATTAACCACACCTCTTGCATCCGCAATCAACAAACGATTGCGTTTGGTCCGGCGCAGTGATTGGCTGTTGGCATGGCAGACGGAGTTACCCATGAGCGCCCACACAATTGAGTTTGAAGCCTTAACAGGCGGCCCGCTGCCTCTGGCAGACTATGCAGGCAAGGCAGTCTTGGTGGTCAATGTCGCCAGTGCGTGCGGATTAACCCCGCAATACGCACCGCTTCAAAAGCTTTGGGAGACCGAGCACGGCAACGGGCTCATTGTGCTTGGCGTGCCATGCAACGACTTTGGCGCGCAAGAGCCGGGCTCATCGGACGCAATTAAATCATTTTGCGAAACCTCGTTTGGCATCACCTTCCCCATGGCAGGCAAAGTCTCAATTATCGACCAAGCGGCGCGCCATCCCTTTTATGCGTGGGTCGCGTCCGAAGCCGGCGAAGAGGCACTACCACGCTGGAACTTCCATAAAGTTCTGGTCGGTAAGGACGGCGCCTTGGCAGGAACCTTTGGCTCGCGCATGGCGCCAGATGATCCAGAGCTCCTCAAGGCCATTGGCGACGCACTCTCAGGCTGATACCCCAGTTTGGCGAAATTTTTAGCCGTCATTAGCCCTCTTTGTGCTTGTGATGCGCGTGCAGTCCTGAGACACTGAAGCGCTTGATGCAGGAGCTCCCCGCGATGCGAAAATCTCTCGTCATGACCACAATGGGCGTGCTGGCCTTAGCCAGCGTGCCGAGCAGCGCCCAGCAATCCGGCCCGCGTTCGGTGTATTGGGTTGATGCCGGAACCACGTCTGGGTTTGCGGCTATGGGTTCGCAGGGCACGATGGGCATGATGGGCGCCATGATGGGTGGCGGCGGGTTCAACAATCTGGTCGGCCGCGATATGCAATTGCGTCTTGGATCGTCCACTGTGCCCGCCAGCCTGCCAACGGCCGAACATTTGATCCCGCCGACCATGAAAATGGGCAAGTCGCTGCCCTTGCGCTCGCCCGTCGCTCAGCCCCGCGGCCCGGGTGGTAAGCCCGGCGAGTATGAGATGCCAAAGGCGCGCCTTTTGCTGTTTTGGGGGTGCGGCGATGTCGCCCGCAAAGGCCAACCGATCATTTTTGACTTCTCCAAGATCGCCAAAGGCCAGTTTCCACCCGGGCTGCAAACGCGCTTTGTATCCGTGAATGCGGGCAATCCGCCGTCGCCGACCCGTAACCGCTCTTATGGCGATTGGCCAAACAGCTTGCGCGATGACGAGCGCAATCGTTTTGTGCCGAAAGATGCCTCCCTAATTGGCCCGCACACCATTCGCGGCAACTACACTCAAGACATCAACTTCACGCTTGCGCCAGGCCAAGATTTCATGGCCCCGGTCAAGCTCGTAACCGCGCAACGGCCGAGTTCGTCGGTCGCGACCTCGTGGCAAGCCATACCAATGGCTACAGGCTATCACGCCAGTTTCATGGGCTCACCTGGTCAAGAGCCGGGTCCTCCAGGTGCATCGCGCGAACAGCCGCTGGACCTCGTGATTTGGTCATCAAGTGAGCTTCAGGCCTATGAGGCCGGCTTGCAGGATTATCTTCCACCGGCAGAAGTGGCTCGTTTAGTCGGCCTCAAAGTTGTGATGCCGCCCACGCAAACCACCTGCACCATCCCCGCCGAAGTGTTGAAAGCAGCGCCGCAGGGCATGTTGATGTTCAACGCCTTTGGGCCCGAAGCCAATTTCGCCTTCCCACCCCGGCCTGCCGACCCAAAAGTGCCGTGGAATCTCGAATGGACCACTAAGGTTCGTTACAAATCCAGCACAATGGCCCTCTTAGGAACCGACATGGGCGGCGGCCCCGCCATCGCTCGCAATGAGCCCGCCCAAACCCCTGAGCAGCAAGCCGCTGCCGCCGAAAAAGCAAAGCAAGCCGAACGTAACCGCGCCGCAAGTCGTGCGCTCGGCGTTATCGGCGGGATATTGCGCTGAACAAAAAAGGGGGCCGCGGCCCCCTTTTTCCTTCACTCACTTTAAGCAATCAAACCAGCGAAGGCTCAATCGCTTTGCAGGCTTCCAGCAGGCCGTTTACGGCCGCAACGGACTTGGCGAACATTTCTGTTTCGCCCGCATCCATCGGGAACTCGATCACCTTCTCGATGCCGCCCGCGCCGATCACGGCTGGAACGCCGACATACATGCCGTCGAGGCCATATTGGCCTTTGACATGGGCCGCGCACGCAAGAACGCGCTTTTTATCGTGCAGGAATGATTTCGCCATCGCGATGCCGCTTTCTGCTGGCGCGTAGAAGGCCGAACCGGTTTTGAGCAAGGCAACGATTTCGCCGCCACCGCCGCGCGTGCGCTTCACAATGGCGTCGAGTTGCTCTTGGGTAATGTCGCCTTTTTCCACCAAAACGGGGAGGGGGAGGCCACCGACCGTCGAATAGCGCACCATCGGCACCATATCGTCGCCATGGCCACCCAGCGTCCAAGCATGGATGTCCTCAACGGCGACATGGAAATGCTCGGCGAGGAACCAGCGGAAGCGTGCGCTATCAAGAACGCCCGCCATGCCGCACACCATATGATGAGGTAGGCCAGAAAATTCACGCAGAGCCCACACCATCGCGTCGAGTGGGTTGGTGATGCAGATGACGAAGGCGTTTGGCGCATAGGTCTTGATGCCCTCGCCAACGGCTTTCATCACCTTCAAATTGATTCCAATAAGATCGTCGCGGCTCATGCCCGGCTTGCGTGGTACGCCTGCCGTAACAATGCAGACATCCGCGCCCGCAATGGCTGAATAGTCATTGGCGCCCACGATATTGATATCTTTACCGAACACCGGGCTCGCTTCGTCAATATCCAACGCTTTGCCCTGCGGCACACCTTCAGCGATATCAAACAGCACGATGTCACCAAGCTCCTCACGAGCGGCGATATGGGCCAACGTGCCACCAATCATGCCTGCGCCAATCAGTGCGATTTTCTTGCGTGCCATGGAAAGTCTCTCCGAGAAAAAGGTAAAGCGTCTCGCGCGGTTTAGCGGTGCATGAGGGGGATGTCACCCTCGACATTGGTACCAAATCTTCGCTTGAATGCCCTGCACGGTTACACTCAGCCCGCGAGACGCTGTAGGCCGCATGGCCCAAACGCCCGCCAGATGTTACAAGCACGCCTAATCAGCACCAACGTGCCTTTCTCTCCGCGCAACTTTGTGTGCGCCTCAGGACTTTTCATGCCCTTTCCATCTCTACCAGCCCCGTTTGAGCGCGCCCTTGCCGAACAGGGCTATAAGGAACCAACCCCCGTTCAGGCCGCTGTGCTCGAACGCGGTGGGGTTGATTCCGATCTTCTCGTTTCGGCTCAAACAGGCTCCGGCAAAACCGTTGCCTTTGGTCTCTCCATTGGCCCAACATTGCTGGGCGATGCCGAAAAACTCGGCCGTGCGAGCGCCCCGTTAGCGCTGGTGATCGCGCCGACACGCGAACTCGCTCAACAGGTCGCGCGCGAATTGGCATGGCTTTATGCCCCCACCGGTGCCCGCGTCGAGTGTTGTGTTGGTGGCATGGATGCACGCCGCGAAGCCCGCGCGCTTGCGCAAGGCTGTCATATTCTTGTCGGCACGCCGGGGCGCCTGCGTGACCACATGGAGCGCGGCAATGTCGAGTTCGCGGCCCTGCGCGCTGTTGTCCTCGACGAAGCGGACGAAATGCTCGACCTTGGCTTCAAAGACGATCTTGAAGCCATCCTCGACGGAACGCCTGCCGAGCGCCGCACCCTGCTGTTTTCGGCCACAATCGCGCGCGAAATCGTAACGCTCGCCCGGCAGTATCAGCGCGACGCCATCCGCATCGACACGACCGTGCGCGACGTCCCCCATGGCGATATCGAATACCGCGCGGTTCGCGTTGCCCCGAACGAGGTGGAACGCGCCGTTGTCAACGTGCTTCGCTTTTATGGAACCGGTGGCGCGCTTGTTTTCTGCGGCACGCGCGATGGCGTCCGCCACTTGTTCGGCAGTTTACGGGAGCGCGGCTTCTCTGCGGTCGCGTTATCGGGCGAGCTTAGCCAAAAAGAACGCTCTGATGCGCTGCAAGCGCTCCGCGATGGCCATGCGCGCGTGTGCGTTGCGACAGACGTTGCTGCGCGCGGCCTCGATCTGCCAGACCTTAATCTCGTCATCCATGCAGACCTGCCTCAAAACAAAGCCGCCTTGTTGCATCGTTCGGGCCGAACCGGCCGCGCGGGGCGTAAGGGTACATCGGTCTTACTCGTCCCGACTACGAAACGCCGCCGCGCTGAGCAATTGCTTCACCTCGCTGGCGTCAACGCGATCTGGTCCGGCCCGCCAAGCGCGGAATCCATTCGTGCAGCAGACCGTGATCGCCTTCTTAACGATCCGTTGCTGACCGAACCGCCAACCGAAGATGACATCCCCCTCGCGCAGGCTTTGCTAGAAGCCTCAGGGCCGGAGCGCGTTGCGCTCGCCCTTATCCGTCTGCACCGCTCGCGCGAGCCCGAGCCAGAGGATCTTTATGATGCTGGCCCCGGTGAACGAGGGCCGCCAAGCCGAAACCGCCAAGATCGCGATAGCCCGCGTGAGGAACGGCCGCGCGGTCGCGATGCTGGCCCACGCGAACATCGTGAACCGCGTGAACCGCGTGAAAATTATGATGCCGTTGATGGTGCCATCTGGTTCCGCCTCAATGTTGGCCGCGAAAGCAATGCTGACCCCAAATGGCTCATCCCGCTCATTTGCCGATTGGGCCACGTTACCAAAAAAGACATTGGAAACATTCGCATTTTTGACCGGGAAACCAAGTTCGAGATCGCTTTAACCGTGGCGGAGCGTTTCATGGGCGCTGTCCAAGCCAGCCCAGACGACAGTATGCGGATCGAACGGGCCGGTGCGCCGGGCGCGCCGCGCGGCGCGGCCCCTCGCGGCGCACCCCGCCCGAATGCCCGCGCAGAGGTTCGTCCGGACACCCGCCCCGATCCACGCCGCGCGCCAAGTGGTCGTGACGCCGGGGGCGATGACGGGCCGCGCAAGCCACCTTATCGCCCTGCTGCTGCAGGCCCGTTCACCAAAAAGCCTGGTGGCGGAAAAAAGCCCGGGGGCGGCAAGCGCGCGCCCTATAAGGGCGGCCCGCGCTAAGGGCTAAAGCCCCTTTTTCATCCAAAAGCGCTGCACGTCTGAATCCGGGTAATCCAAAGTACCGTAGCATTCATAGCCGAGCTTCTCGTAGAAGCCGCGCGCTTGAAAGCTAAAGGTATCAAGATAAACCAGCTTTGCGCCAAGGCTTTGGCCATGAGCGTGCGCGCGCTCTAATACCGCGCGGCCCGTGCCACCGCGCGCGTGATCGGCCACCCAAATCCACCGGACGAACAACACCTTAGAACCATGGAAGCACCATGCGCCGCCCACCACATCTTTGGTGGCATCGCGCGCAGTCACTACAAACTCGTCGCTGGGCGGGTGCGGGTTTTGGCTTTGATTATAGGCCAAAAGGCCGTCACCAATAATCTTCAGCGTGTCTGTATCGGGGCCCTCAATGGCAAGGGCAAAAGGGGATGTCATGCTAAGGTTTCCACGGTGCGATGTTGTTTCGGCCTCCTTGCCGGGAATGGGCGCGCCCAACAAGAGCAGCGGTTGAGCCTTTAGGACAGGGATGTTGCAGGCTCTCGCGCAGGCCAGCCATCTATATTCGAACTAGCTCACCGCTCGCCACCTTGTTACGGAGGGGCATGAGCTATGAGCGTGCCGATCTTTTCAAGCTTTTGCGATTGGCGGGGCCGCTTATGCTGGCGCGTTTGTCGGCCTTTGGTTTGGTCTTTATCGACACCGTTGTTGTGGGGCAGTATTCGCCACAAGAGCTTGCATTTCTGACGTTGGCCAGTGTGCCGATCTCGGTGATCTTGGTTGCCAGCATTGGCTTTCTCAATGGCATTCAAGTGATCGCCGCGCGCAGCGTCGGGGCCGGTGATTTGGCTTTGGCGGGTGCTGCGTGGCAACGCGGCGTTATTGATAGTTTGATGCTTGGGGCCGCCGCCGCTCTGGCGCTCGGGTTCGGTGCGCGCGGCTTGTTCTATGTCTTGGGGCAGCCGGCGGATTTGGCAGACGGCGCAACGCCGGTCGCAATTATCCTTGCCCTCAGTATGCCGTTCCATTTGCTCTACATTGCCACCTCTTTCCTTTTGGAGGCGATGCATCGCCCCGCAGCGGGCGTTGTGGCCATGGTCGTAGCGATGGCCGTAAATTACGGGCTCAACATCCTTTTGGTAACCGGGGCTTTGGGCTTTCCAGAGCTCGGCGCGCAAGGCGCAGCGTGGGCCACACTGCTTGTGCGAATTCTGCTGGTAGTCGCCATGATCGTCTGGGTTTTGCGCTTGCCGCAGGCCCGTGAGCTCAATCTTTTTGGCAGGCATAAATCAGACCCAATCGCCAAGTCCGAACAGCGCCAAATTGGCATTGCGGCGGGCTCGGGTCAGGTGTTCGAAGTGGCAGCTTTTGGCGGGATGACCATCTTTGCCGGCATGGTTGGCACATTGGCAGTCGCGTCCTACGCCATCGCGCTCAATGTAACCGGCTTGGTGTTTATGATCGCCTTGGGCTTGGCCTCGGCATCTGGCGTTTTGGTGGCAAATGGCATTGGCGCGGGCGATCAAGCGCGCGGCATCCGGGCCGGTTGGATGGGCTTGGGCGTCGGCGTCGTCGCCATGCTCATTCTGGCCGTTGGCGCCTGGGTGGGTGATCGCTTTATCGCCGGTGTTTACGCCACAGACGCGGCCCTTATTGCTGCCACCATCCCGTTGATCGCCTTGTCAGCCTTTGTGTTTCTGGCTGATGGTTTGCAGGTCATCGCGGCCAACATTTTGCGAGCACGAAGCGATGTTTGGTTCCCAACCGCCAGCCACCTCTTTGCCTATGTTGTCGTCATGCTCCCGCTCGGTTGGCTTTTAGCCGTTAAAATGGGCCACGGTGCTGCAGGCTTGATGTGGGCGATCATCATTGCCAGTGCAATCTCAGGAATTGTGCTGGTTTTGCGCTGGATTGTGCTTGCGGCGAGGCCTGTCTTACGTCCATCTTCGGTTACGCATGAAGGGATGCACTCGTGAGCTCAAAATCCGAACCGGGGCAGTTTGACGCCTATAACAAGGCCGCCGAAGACGAACCAACCTTTACTCTGCTGGCGCGTGATCCGGTTGCGCCTGCTTTGATTGAAGCGTGGGCCTATTTGCGCTCGGGCCAATTGGCGGCCGCTGAGATCGCTTTTCGCCACGCGACCGACGCCGCCATGCACATTGCCCCACAGCCGCCCGGTGATGCGCAAATCACGTCTGCATTCCGCGTGGCTGAAGAAAGCCGCGGCTGGCTTCGTGCCAAGCTTGTCTCAGGGCGCCGCTAAGCCCGTCTAAAAACCACGCAAAAAGTTCGCCAAAAAGGCGGCATCAGCCTTGCGATACCCCCAATAAGACGTCCCGAAACGAGACGCGGGGAGAATGGGTTATGGAACAGAAAACATACACAAAAGGCATCGCGACCATTGTGCTCGCGGCGCTTGGCTGTGGTGCCGGTATTCTTTGCTTGGCGGCTGCAACCACCTTTGGGCTTGCCGGTGATGCTGCTTACGTTCTGGCCAGCATGGTCGCTGGTGGCGCGATTGGCGTCGCGATGCGCAAACCTCAAGCTTGACCTAATTGGGGTTCGTTAAAGCCCGCAAAAACAGATCAGTGCACGCGCGAGTATAGGCTTCAATTTCGGCGCGCGGTGCGCGCGGCAGCCCAAGGCGCACTTGAAGCTCGAAATTGCCCAAGGCCATGGCCAGAAACTGGGTCGCCGCGCCAAACGGGTGCGCGCATTTAATCGCACCGCGCTCAACCTCACTGGATAGTAGATCAGCCAGCGACGTCGTGGCCACATTGAGGGCACCTTCGAAAAACATCTGCGCCAGTTCAGGATTTTTCTTGCCGTCGGCTGTCATAACGGCGGTCAATTTAGAAATTTCGTCGCTCGTGATGGTTTCCACAAACCGCAGCGCCAAGGCATTCAATGTCGCTTCCAGCGTAAGGCCGCGTTCAATGCTCGCAGCCGCCTCGTCAAACGCAGCCAAGCAGCCCTTGCTGATCGACGCTACAAAAAGCGTCTGTTTTGACGGAAAATGCGAATAAACCGTCGCCTTTGAGACCCTTGCCGCGTCTGCGACCATGTCCATGCTCACGCGATCAAACGGGTGATCAAAGAATAAGTCACGCGCCGCTTCGAGGATCGCGTTGCCTTTTTCCTCGTCCTTGCGCCGCCCGCGCGGGCTTGGAGTCGCGTCGTCGCGATCTATCTCCTGTCCGTGGGTGATGTCTGTTGACATACTGAACCGTTCAGTTTAGTTGAGCCAGTAATATGCTAAACTTATCAGTTTAGTTATGACTGGGCTAGCCATCACGCAACGGAGAGCTTTATGGGCATGTTGATGGTCGCGCTGAAAATGCTGACCGGCGACAAGGTGAAGTATTTCGGCCTGATCTTCGGGATCGCCTTTGCCACGCTGCTAATGACCCAACAGATGTCGATCTTCATCGGCTTGCTCACGTGGGGCGCAAACCCAGTTTTGGATGTACGCGAGGCCCAAGTATGGGTGATGGACCCGCGCGTAAAACAGCCAGACCAAGGCCAGCCGATTTCAGACCAGATGCTCTATCGCATCCGCTCCGTCGATGGTGTCGAATGGGCCGTGCCGTATTTACGCACGGCCGCCAATCTAAAAACAGCCGATGGTGGCCTTGCTGCAGTCACGCTGATTGGCGTTGATAATCAAAGCATGATCGGTCTGCCGCTCGCCAATCGTGCTGAGGCAATGCAGGCCATCCGTGGGCGCAACGCTGTCGTGCTTGACAAAAACACCCTTGGCCTCGTGTTTCCCGACGGGCGCGAGCCGATCGGCGCCACCGCCGAAATCAACGATAATCGTGTGGTCGTGCGTGGCCTCACACAGTCACTTACAAACTTTAGCGGCCTTCCAACCGCTTACATGAAATACTCCGACGCCATCGCGATTACCCCGCCTGAGCGAAACAAACTCAGCTTTGTGCTGGCCCATGCCGTGGATGGCGTTTCACCGCAAGAATTGGCCCGCCGGATTACCGAGACAACAGGCCTGAAGGCGCAAGTCCGCGAGGATTTCGCCGCAGCGGGAACCCAGTTTATCATTGAAAATACGGGGATTCCGATTTCGTTTGGTGCGGCCATTGGTCTTGGCGTTCTTGTCGCCATTATCATAACAGCCCTCACACTGGCGATGTTCATTCAAGAAAATCTGAAAAACCTCGGCGCCTTAAAGGCCATCGGTGTCACCAATGGCCAAGTGCTGTCGATGGTAGTGTTCCAAAGCCTTTATGTCGGGTTTCTGGGCTATGGCTTGGGCATCGGCGGCACCGCCTTTTTCCTCTATCTCGGCCAATCCACGCCTGCGTTGATGGGCTTCAAAATGCTGTGGCAAGTGATCGCCGGCTCCGCCACTCTGATCGCCACTATAGTCATCGGCTCAGCCCTCGTCAGCGTGCGCCGCGTCCTAGTGATGGACCCCGCTGTCGTGTTCCGGGGTTAAGCAATGGCGCACGCTGCACCACCCCCAACAGCCTCCGCGGCGTCGAGCCAAGGCATCGTGATGGAGTTCCCAAACGGGAGTGAGCGTATCCGCGTTCTTCATGGCGTTGATCTCGATATCGGCTATGGCGCCCTATCGATGCTCGTCGGCCCATCGGGCTGCGGCAAAACCACCATGCTCTCGATCCTCTCCGGTACCCTTAGGGCCACGAGTGGATCGGTCGAAGTGATGGGGCAACGTCTTGATAAAATGAGTGATAGTGCACGCGTAAAGTTTCGCCGCCGCAGCATCGGGTTCATTTTTCAACAATATAATCTCATCCCGACCCTCAGCGCTGCCGAGAACGCCGCCATGCCGCTGATCGCGGACGGTGTTGCATGGGGGCAAGCGACCAAGCGCGCCGCAGATTTATTGGCCCAGCTTGGTCTTGGGGCGCACACCAACCGTTTGCCGCGCCAGCTTTCAGGCGGCCAGCAGCAGCGCGTCGCCATTGCGCGCGCGCTCGTCCACGCGCCGGCTTTGGTCGTGTGCGACGAACCTACCGCTGCCCTTGACGCCGAAGCCGGCCAAGCCGTGATGGGCTTGCTCGACGATGCCAGCGCGGACCCCCATCGCGCCGTTCTCGTCGTGACCCATGACGACCGCATTTTCTCCTTCGCTGATCGCATCGTCCGCATGGAAGACGGTCGCGTCATCGGTGAAGGGCACCCCACTTCAAACGGAGAGTCTCGCTCATGAAACTGCCGCTCAAACTCGCCTCGCGGTTCATTTTGCCGGGCATCGCTGCGGCATTGATCGTGTTTGCGCTTGCCACCTTGTCGCGCCCTGAAACCGTTGTGGCAGCGCCGCCCGCCGCGCCCGCAACCCCCGGCCCGAAGCAAGGCTCAGTGGTTGCCGCCCTCGGCGTGATCGAGCCGTCCAGCCGCACAGTCGCTGTGGCAACGGAGCTTCCCGGCGTGGTGCGCGAGGTATTTGTGCAGCCCGGTCAAGTCGTTGAGCGCGGCGATCCGCTGTTTCGCCTCGACGCGCGCGAAGTGGCCGCTCAACGCACAACTGCGGACGCTGATGTCAACGCCGCCCAAGCCCGTCGCGCCTCCAGCGTGGCGGCCCTGAAATCAGCCGAAGCCGCCGTGAACGATGCCCGCGCAAAGCTTTCTTTGTTCGATCAAGTCAGCGATCCGCGCGCCGTGTCGGTCGATGAGAAAGATCGCGCCAAGTTCGCCCTCCAGCGTGCCAGCGCCCAGCGCGACGAAGCCGCCGCCGCCATCGCCCAATCCGATGCCGCCCTTCGCCAAGCCCAAGCCGGGGTCAACGAAACCAATACGCGTGCAGAACGCCTCACCGTTCGCGCCCCGATCTCTGGCACCATTTTGGCCGTCGATGTCCGCGTGGGGGAGTTTGCCAGCGCAGGCCCGCTTGCCACGCCCTTGATCTCGTTAGGCCAGCTGTCTCCGCTGCACGTTCGGGTTCAAATTGATGAGGAGGACGTCTGGCGCATTGCCGATGGCGCGCCAGCCCAAGGCTCGCTCCGCGGCGATGCCACAAAGCGCGTGCCGCTCAGTTTCGTGCGCTTTGAGCCGCTCGCAACCCCCAAAGTGAACCTAAACAGTGGCGCAGAGCGCGTGGATACGCGGGTGGTCGAAGCGATCTATGCTCTTGATCCCGCAGCCCTTCGCGCTTTTGTCGGCCAGCAAATGGATGTGTTCATCAACGCCAAGGCGCTGACGTTTTCGCCGCCGCCCGCCAAGTCTGCCGAGGAGAAGGCACGGTGAGGTCTGGTACGTTTAGCCTCGCCGTCGTCGCCTTAGCCGCCTCCGGGCCAGCAATCGCAGCATCGGTCCGTCAGCCGGAACCACAGACGGTATCCGCCAATCAAGGCGCGTCCCCATCGCGTGGCCTGTGGGCTAGCGCCACCGCCAGTGACCTGCTTTTAAGCAGCTTATTGGCCAAAGCCGATACCGTGGACTCAGTCAGCCGGGTCAAGGCGCAGCGCGACGAAGCCAAAGCCTTAGCGACTGCTGGCCAAAAAGGTTTGCTACCAAAACTGAGCCCCTCGCTCACCGCCACAGGGCAAACCCGCGTTTTGGGCTCCGGTCCCAGCATTAAGCCATCATGGACGACGCAAGTTGGCCTCACAGCCAGCCATAATTTTGATGTGTTCGGCTCTGGCAAAGCCCGCGCCGCTGCCGCCCAAGCCCGCCTTGACGCTGCCGAGGCCGATTTGGCCAACGCGCAACGCAACGCCCGCCTGCAAATCGCCCAAACCTACAACGCCGTGCGCACCGCCCAAGCCCGCAAGCGCGCCGCCGACCGTGGCCTTGCCGCCGCCGAAGACAGCCTGATCCTCGCTCAAGCACGCTATGCTGCTGGCTTGGAAACTGGCCTAGGCGTCAGCCAAGCGCAAACCGCGCGCGACGTTGCCCAAGCGGCTATCCCGTCTTTAGAGCAAGACGAAGCCTCGCAAATCTTGGCGCTAGAAGCCTTCCTCGCGGCCAGCCCCGGCTCCATCGCTCAAGCGTTCGCCCCAAAGGGGGCTCCCCCTGAGATCAGCATCGTCGATGCGTTGGCGCTTCCCATAACCTCGCTCGCCTCGCGCGCGGATGTGCGCAGCGCCCAAGCCCTCGCCGAGGCAGCCGCGTTCGAAGCCCGCGCCGACCACCGCGATAAATGGCCGTCTCTGTCAATTAGTGCCGTTCTCAGCCGAACCGACCAGCAAGGCGCAACGGGCGGAGACCCGCTCGGTTCCCTCAGCGCGGACTTGCTCGGCCCGCTGTTCGATTTTGGCCGCCTTAAGGCCCTCGCCGAAGCCGGAGACGCCCGCGCCCAAACCGCGCTTATCGCGTTGCGCCAAGCCACCAACGCCGCACTCCAAGACGTTTCGACCCAGCGTTCGCGCGTCGAAAACGCCAAGCAACGTGTCGCGCGCCAGCAAGCCGCCGTCGCCTCGGCGCGCGATCAGGTCAGCCTTGCGCGTGCGCGCTACACCTCTGGCCTGTCAGGCTTTTTAGACGTGCTTACCGCCGAACAAGCCGCCATCACTGCCGACAACGCGCTGGCCATCGCCCAAGGCGAAGCCGCAGATGCCGCATTCGGGTTTCTCGCGAGTATCGGGGCCGAATAACGCCGCCGAAAAGCTAAACCCCGAGGATCCAGCCTTCTTCTTGGCTCACGGCGTCAATCGTGGCGTCGTCCGTGCCCTTTGCGGGGCCGAAGGCGGGCCCAAGCGCGCCCTTCTCATCTAAGGCGGCGAAGTGCTCGGCCACGGCGCGCACTTGTGCCAAGTCTTTCACTTCACCGGGCGCAGGAACCGCTTTCAGCAGCGAGGGGTAAATCTCGGCGATCACCAGCTCAACGCCGTCAAGCGCCGCGCGATCCAGCGCATTCCAGCCAGTTTCAAATGGCCAAATCCGGGCACCCTCGCGCGCATCGCGCAGGCGTTTCACCGCAGGAATCCCCGTCAGCGCTTGGCCACCGACCGAGCCATTGTAATACAGCTTCCAGATTGAGTGCGCGCCCTTGGCGGCCTTATCGGCATGGCGAAACTCTGGAATGTCGTCGGCATTATGCTCACGGAACCGCTTGGCCGACAGCGTTGAAAGCTCGTCGCGCGCAGGGCAGCCCCAAAACGGAAATGCCGTGCCAGACATGCGTCGGTTCATCATCGCGCCCACTTGGAAGCGGTTATTGGCGTTATCGGCCTTGTCTTTCAGCTCAGTGGCTAAAAATGCCATCATGGAGGCCCAAACGGGCTCCTTTGAGCCGAGCTTTGCCCCCGTTCCGCGCGGAAAGCCCAACGGAAAATCAAAGCCCATCAGCGTGCGATCGCCGCGCTTGGCAAACTCATCCAGCGTTGTCTTGATCACAGCCTCCGCCTCGCGGCGGGTGGCCGGATTATGGCTTTCAAAGCGCAATTGTAGCCGGGCATCGCGGCGCAGCACGCCAATCCAGATCGAGTCCGCGCCTGTGGTCGGCTTCGCAGCGCCGCTCCAATCGACCATAACGTAATTATCAAACAGGCGGCTCATCGCGCAGATTTCCCAAAGAGAAGTGTTCGGCGCGTTCTAGCAGGCTCAATCCCGTTTTGCTCCCCCTTTCACAGCGGAGTTTCAGAAGCGAAAGCCGCCTAGCCCCACGACCCTCCTCTTGATTGGCCCTGCGCCAACTACCGAGCTACCGGTTTGAAACGTAAGTTCGGAAGCGTCCCCTCCGTCGCACTGCTTTTTTCCTCCCCTGCGATAGCGGGGGAGGTGTCCCGGCCTTGTGCCGGGGCGGAGGGGGCTTTCCGTGGCCGCTACCCCCGCCGTTTCAAATCACGCCCGCTCACCACGCTGGCTTTGCCAAATTTCGCCCGTGCCGCGTCCATCGCGCGTTCGGCGGCGGCGGCTTTTGGGGTGTGCGTGTCCATCAAGTCGCCCGTATCGGCCCCGGTGCCGTCGGAAAACTCAGCAATCCCTACCCCGATCAACCGATAGGATTGCCCCTTGGGCTCAGCCGCCAATAAACGCCGCGCCTGTTCAAACAACACGCGCGCAGTCTGCGTCGGCGCGGGCAGGGTGATGCGGCGGGTAATGGTTTTGAAATCCCCGGTTTTCAGCTTCAGCACCACTACGCGGCCCGCCGTCGCGGTGGCGCGCGCGCGGTCGCCAACGCGGGCACACATCCCCCAAAGCTCGTCTTCCAACCGCTCGATGTCGGCAATATCGGTGTTGAATGTGGTCTCAGCCGAGATCGACTTGCGCTCACCCTCCGGGTCCACCCGACGGCTATCCACGCCATTGGCAAGGCGGGCCAAGCGCAAGCCGTTGTCGCCATGTTTCTGGGCCAGTTGTTTGGGGTCAGCCCGCGCTAAATCTCCCACACTTCGATAGCCATCCTTGGCCAAGCTTTGCGCCATTGCCGGCCCAACGCCCCAAATCGCGGTCACGGGTTTCGGCGCGAGGAGGGCCACCCCTTCAGCTTGTGTAATCACCGCAAAGCCACGCGGTTTATCCAGTTCCGATGCCGTCTTGGCCAAAAACTTGTTCGGCGCGAGGCCGATGGACACCGTAATCCCGATCTCGGCCTCAACCTGCTTTTGAAACGCCACCAATGTCCGCATTGGCGGCCCGCCATGCAAGGCGTCAGTGCCTGAAAGGTCCAGAAACGCCTCATCAATCGATAGCGGCTCAACCAAGGGCGTTAGGTTTTGCATCATCATCCGCACCCTTTTGCCCTCGGCAGCATATTTCGCCATGTTCGGCTTGATGACCACGGCGTCCGGGCACAGCTTGGTTGCCTTAAACATCGGCATCGCGGAGCGAACGCCAGACGCCCGCGCAATATAGCAACACGTTGTCACCACCCCGCGCACGCCGCCACCGACGATTACCGGTTTGTCGGCCAAGCTCGGGTCATCGCGCTTCTCCACGGCGGCATAAAACGCATCGCAGTCCACATGGGCGATTGAAAGGCTATGGCCCTCCGGGTGGCGCACAATCCGGCGGGATTGGCAGCGCGGGCAGGAAGCCTCATCGGCAGCAATCGGGCTGATGCAATCACGACACCACCCCGGGCCGGTATTCATCGCGCGCCCTCCAACGGCCAAAGCCACGCCGCCCCGCGCACGCCAGAGCTATCGCCATGCAGGTTGGGAACGACGCGCACGGCAACATGGTCCGAAAATACATAGGCCGGAAGTCGCTGCGAAACACCGTCATAAAGTGCCATCACGTTAGACACCCCACCCCCCAACACAATAATGTCAGGATCAATCACATTGATCACGGTAGCCAGCCCGCGCGCCAAGCGGTCCGCGTAACGTTCAAGGGAAGTGCGTGCGATGGCGTCGCCCGCTGCGGCCCTATCTGCAATTGCCGCGGGGCCAAGGTCTTGATTGAAGGTCTCTTTGTGCCAGCGCTGCCAAGCGGGGCCTGAAAGCCACGTTTCGAGGCAGCCATGTTTGCCACACCAGCACGCAGGCCCAAACATTTCAGCCGAGCCGGGCCACGGCAAAGGCGAATGGCCCCATTCCCCGCCAATACCGCTTGCCCCCTCCAAAATACGCCCATTGATGACGACACCACCGCCAACCCCCGTGCCCAGAATAACGCCAAACACCACGTTTGCGCCCTTTCCGGCGCCATCCTGGGCCTCCGAAAGCGCAAAACAATTAGCGTCATTCGCGATGCGCACCTCTTGCCTGAGCGCTGCGCACACATCTTCGCGGAACGGTCGGCCATTCAAGAAAGTTGAGTTGGCATTGCGCATCAGCCCCGTCGCGGGTGAAATCGACCCCGGCGTTCCTATGCCAATGCTGACCTCGCCCCCGGCCTTAGAGCGCAAAGAATCGACATGCGACGCCAGCGCCGCCATCACGCCGTCATAAGTTTTGGGTGTCTCTGTTCTCTGCCGCGCGCACAAATCGCCATCACCGGCAAGCAGTATGCTTTCGATTTTGGTGCCGCCAAGGTCGATTCCGATGCGAAAGCCGCTCAAATTTGTTTCCTCTCCGAAAGGCTCGATTAACCTCGAGGGGTTATATCCCTTCTACGGTGTATCCGATGGAAAGAGTCGCGGGAACGCGCCAAGAGGGGTGTATGGGACTGGCAGCAGAGACGAGATTGAATGCGGACCCCATTCCTGTCGCTAACGAAGCGATCGGCGTTCGCACCCCTGCGCCCAGCGTCCAGATCATTGCCAATGAAGCCGATGCCGTCCAGCCGGAAGCAATCGCGCAAAAGAAAGTGCTGATCGTCGAGGATAATGAGCTCAATATGCGCTTGTTTAACGACGTTTTGGAAGCCTTTGGCTACCAAACCGTTCAGGTTCGCGATGGGTTGAAGGCGCTAGAGATCGCGCGGTTGGAAAAGCCCGATATCATCCTGATGGACATTCAATTGCCAGAGGTTTCCGGGCTCGACGTCACACGCTGGATCAAGGGCGACGAAGAATTGGCGCATATCCCGATTATCGCGGTCACCGCGTTTGCGATGCGCGGTGATGAGGAGCGCATTCGCGAAGGGGGCTGCGAGGCTTATATTTCCAAGCCGATCTCCGTCATGCCGTTCATCAACTGCATCAAGCAATTCATAGGCTGATCGCCCATGTCGGCCCGTGTCCTTGTTGTTGATGATGTCGAACCAAATGTCAGGCTACTCGAAGCCAAGCTGCAGTTTGAGTATTACGACGTCATTTCCGCTTTCTCAGGCGAGGAAGCGCTCACCAAGGCGCGCACGCAAAACCCCGATGTTATTCTTCTTGATGTGATGATGCCCGGTCTCGATGGTTTCGAGACCTGCCGCCGCCTTAAAGACGACATAACCACCCGTCACATCCCCGTTGTCATGGTCACGGCGCTGGATCAACGCGAAGATCGTGTCAAAGGCCTCGCGGCGGGTGCCGACGACTTTCTAACGAAGCCGGTTGATGATGTGGCGCTGCTCGCCCGCGTCAAAAGTTTGTCCCGCCACAAAATGGTGCTCGATGAACTCCGCGCCCGCGAAGCCAATGGTCGCCGTATCGGGGTGATCGAAGGCCAAATGTCGCGCGAAATGGGCCTCGGCGCCCGTATTTTGATCGTTGACGACAATATGCGCCAAGCCGAGCGCATTGTTCGCGCACTTGAGATCGAGCAACGCCCGATTTTGATGTCCGAAGCCAACGCTATGGGGCCAGACAGCCGCGCTAGCTTGGAACTTATCATCGTCTCAACGGGTGCAAAAACGTTCGATGGTTTGCGTCTCGCCTCGCAAATGCGCTCGCGGGAGCCGACCCGCCGCGTGCCAATGCTTGCTATTGTTGAGCCGGACGAACAGAAACTTGCCGTCAAAGCGCTCGAAATTGGCGTGAACGACTTCATCTATCGCCCGATTGACCCTGAGGAGATCGCGGCCCGCGTTCGCACCCTCGTGCGTCAAAAGCGCTATGCAGACCAGCTTCGCGCAAGCGTCGATCAAAGCATGGAAATGGCGGTTACAGACCAGCTCACAGGCCTGCATAACCGTCGCTACATGGAAACCCAATTGCGCGCCTTGATGTCGCGTGCCCGCGTCGGTGGCGCGCCGCTTTCGGTGCTGATCACGGACATCGACTTCTTCAAGCACGTTAATGACCGTTATGGTCACGACACGGGAGACCGTGTGCTGGAGGAGTTTGCCTCGCGGCTATCGGCTGGCTTCCGCCCTCGCGATCTTGTTTGCCGGTTCGGCGGTGAAGAATTTGTGGTTTTGATGCCTGATACCTATTCGCGCGATGCTTATGCGATCGCGGATCGTCTGCGGGGCCAGATCGCGGAAAGCCCGTTTGAATTGCCCGGCGGCAACGCGCCGCTTTCCATTACGGTGTCTATCGGCGTCGCCACGAGCCAGATTGTAACGGATACGCCCGACAGCATCCTGAAACGCGCCGACGAGGCGCTGTATGCAGCAAAAGCCAGCGGTCGGAACCGCGTCATCGCCGAAGTGGCCTAGCCACCAACGCTATTGGCAGGTCGCTGAAACCATGGTGAAGTCTCGCCATGACCCCACTTATCCCGGCTCTTAGCCGCCGCGCTGCACTCGCCCTTTCAGTGTCTCTGCTGGCGGTAAACGCCCAAGCGCGTACCAGCGCAGACCAGCGCTTTGAAGCCCTTGTCCAGCGCTATTTGCAAGGGTTTGCCCGGCTTTCCCCAATTTCAGCCACCGAGCTCGGCGATCACCGCTTCGACCATGATGTCGATGATATGTCCGCAGAAGGCCGCGCCCGCCGCAGTGAATTCTGCGAACGCCTCTTAACCGATCTCATCCGTATCCCTGCCAATCAGCTCTCGCGCGACAACCAAGTTGATCGGGCTATGCTCGAAAACAAATTGCGCTTCGATCTGTGGGAGGACCAAAGCCTGCAAACATGGGCGTGGGATGCGCAGATTTATAGCGGTGCGGCCGGAAGCGCGCTTTACGGCCTCATGGCGAGAGACTTTGCGCCCCTAGAAGTCCGCCTTCGCTCAGCCCACGCGCGGATGAAAAAGCTACCGCGCCTGCTCGCCCAAGCCCGCGCCAGCCTTCAGCCTAGCCGCGTGCCAAAGGTGCATGCCGAGACCGTCGCCAAACAAAACGCCGGGCTGATGTCGATCGTCGATGACCTGATCTTGCCCGAAATCAAGATATTGCCAGCCTTGGAGCAAGATCAGATCAAGGCCGCCGCCGAAACCCTGCGTGCCGCCGCACTCGAACACCAGATTTGGCTCGACACTGTTTTAGTTCCCAAAGCGCAAGGAAATTTCCGCCTTGGCCCTAAGGTGTATGATCAAAAACTGCGCTTCGCCTTGATGTCAGACCTGTCGCGGGCCGAGATTCGCACCCGCGCCGAGGACGCCCTGAAGCATGCGCGCGCCGAGATGTATCAGGTCTCCAAAACGGTCCTGTCAGGCAAGTCAGCAGCGCCAGACCTTCCCGACACACCAAACCCGCAGCAACAACAGGCCGCCATCGAAGCCGCCCTAGAGCTCGTCTATACCGACCGCCCGGCCCGCGGTGATCTTGTGGAAACCTCCAAGCAAGGCCTCGCGCTCGCCACCGATTTTGTCCGCAAACATGATCTGATCACCCTGCCAACTGCGCCTGTCAGCGTCATCTTGATGCCGGAGTTTCAGCGTGGGTTTTCGGTCGCCTATTGTTCGCCACCTGGCCCACTAGAACGCCACTTGCCGACTTTCTATGCCGTCTCTCCAATCCCTGACGAGTGGACTGACGCCCAAGCCACCAGCTTCCTGCGCGAATATAATCGCCTCGGCATTTACGATATCGCCGTCCACGAGGCGATGCCGGGCCACTTTGTTCAGCTTTGGCATTCCAACAAAAACAAGTCTGTTATCCGCGCATTGCTATGGTCTGGAACCTTCGTGGAAGGCTGGGCGGTCTATGCCGAGGACATGATGGCCGATGCCGGCTTCATGGATAACAGCCCTCTATTCCGGCTACAGCAGCTCAAGACCCGCATCCGGACCATCACTAACGCCATCCTTGATCAGATGATCCATATTGACGGGGCGGACCGCGACACCGTGATGAAATTCCTCACCATCACAGCTTTCCAACAGGAGCGTGAAGCGGCCGGAAAATGGACGCGCGCCTGCCTCAGCTCCACCCAGCTCCCCAGCTATTTCGTCGGCGTGGCCGAGCATGATGCCACCCGCGCCGAGGCCGAAAAGCGCTGGGGCAAATCATTCTCGCTGAAGCGCTATCACGACAAAGTCCTGTCTCATGGGTCACCACCGATGCGTTTTGCGCGCGCCCTGTTGTTTGATGAGCCAATTAGGGCATGATGGCTAAGGTTTGAGTGAGGGGAAGCGCTGTGGGGACGGCGACAATCAATGCAATCGCGCTCTCTGTTCTTTCAGTTCTGGCCGTCGCCGTGGCCGGGCCAGCTTCGGCGCAATATCAGGGCCAGCCGCCGCGCTTAACGGGTGATCCGATGGAGGCTATCGCGCTTCTGGCAACACCTGCCTATGTGGATCGGCTCGCTAGCATCGAAACCACGATCAGCCCGCGCGAAGCCGCCCGCCAGCACGATCTCATCAGCGCTGCCATCAACAATCTCGCCCCGCAGCGCGATGGCGTCACCGATGTTTATGTGCTCTCGGCAGGCCTCGATTCCGATCGCGTGTTTGGCAATGAGGCGCGCGAAGCCTCGGAAATCTTGGCCCGGCGCTACGGCGCTAAATCCCGCACCATCCTGCTTGCCAATGGCCTCGGCGCTGGGCCTGAGCCCGTTCCCAGCGCCTCCCCGCAGCACCTCGTCACGGCGCTTGGTGCCATAGGCGCGCGCATGAAGGCCGATGAGGATGTGTTTATCCTGTTCATCACTGCCCATGGTGGCCAAGGCTCTGGCGCGGTGTTCAAAGATCAAGGCCGCCTTACCTCGATCCTGTCACCAAACGCCCTTGCCGCCTTGCTCCGCGACGCCGGCATACAAGACCGCCTGATTATTGTTTCGGCGTGTTTTTCCGGCGCTTTCATCACACCCCTAGCCGATCCGCGCACAGCCATAGTCACCGCTGCCTCAGCTGATCGTACCTCCTTTGGCTGTGCGCCAGAGCGCGATTGGACCTATTTCGGCGATGCCTTTTTCAGCCGCGCGCTCAGTAAGGGCATCGGCCTAAAAGCCGCCTTCAAGGAAGCCCAAACCACCATTCTCAACTGGGAAAAGCGTGACAGTGTTCTATCGTCAGACCCGCAAATCAAAGTCGGCCGCTTGGCGGATTTTTGGCTTTCAAAGCTGGAAGCCGGTGTGGTGCAGTAGCGCTTAACCTTCGCCCGGCAGCGGGATCCACTCCGTGTCGTCGCCCACAGGCAGCTTCATCAGCCCCGCCCGCCATGCCGCCTTGGCGTCCTCAATGCGCTCTTTCGACGAGTGCACAAAGTTCCACTCCATGAAGCGTGGCCCAATCGGGTACCCGCCCAGCAGCATCACTGTCGCATCGGCCTCGGCCATGATGTCATCACTATCGGCGCGATCAAACACGATCATTTGCCCCGCCTTAACCACGTGCCCACCAACGCTTACCGCCCCGCGCGCCACAAAGGCCGCGCGCTCGGCATGGTTCGTGGGCAGTGCCATTCGCCCGCCGGCTTCCAGCTCCGCATGCACATAAAACAGCGGGGAATGGGTTTTTACAGCATTGCTGAGGCCATAGGCATCGCCCGCCACCAGCCGCATCCAAAGACCATTCTCAGCCACGGTTGTTAGATCGCCCACGCCATAGTGGGTGAAGGCCGGATCAGTTTCCTCATCGGCCTCCGGCAGCCCAACCCACGCCTGCATGCCGTGCATGGTCTGCCCGCTGGCGCGCGTTTCCGGCGCTGTCCGCTCCGAATGCACGATGCCAGACCCTGCCGTCATCCAATTCACTTCGCCCGGCACAATCGCCTCGTGATAGCCAAGGCTGTCGCGGTGCATAATCTCGCCATCAAACAAATAGGTGACCGTCGAAAGCCCGATATGCGGGTGAGGGCGCACATTAATGCCATCACCGGGTGCAAAAGCCGCTGGGCCAATATGGTCCAGAAACACAAACGGCCCCACCATGCGATGCTTCACAAAAGGCAAAACGCGCCCAACGCTAAACCCACCGAGGTCATGAGATCGCGCGTCAAAAACTAGGCTGGGCATGGCAGAATTCTCCTAGGGGCAGGGTAGGGGAGAAAGCGGGATGTGTCTGCCTAAGCCACCGCCAAAGCGCGTTTCAAGCTTTCGGGGTCCGCCCTTATGGCGCGCAACAACGTGCGCGCGGCCCCGCTTGGCTTTTTGGATCCGCGTTCCCATTCTTGCAGGGTGCGCACGCTGAACTCAAACGTGCGCGCAAACTCGGCCTGCGTCATGCCGGTGTTGCGCCGGATAGCGCCCACATCGATCAACGGCGCCATGTCACGCGCAGCGTCAGGGTTTTCGCCAATTTGCTTGGCGATATCCTTGTCCGTCATCGCATCAAGGGCGGCCCAATCAATTTCGCGCCGCGCCCGTTCGGCCAATTCAGTGTTTGTCGAAAGCGGCTCGTTCACGTGCATTTCCTTTCCGAAGCGAGATGACGCGCACCACGTCATAACGCTTTACAAACACGCAAACGAAAAGACGGCCCTCAATCAACCCGCTGGCGATCAAGCGTTCTTCGCCATAATCGCACCGGCTATCTTCAACGATGTGAGCGCCATCAACAAATAACAGCTCGGCAAACGCCAACCCAATCCCGTGCTTTGCAAGATTGAGCCGATCCTTGAGGGCATTGAACTCAAACTTCACAGAATAGATACGCCTAAGGCGTAGTTTGCGCAAGGCCCAAGACTGGAGTTGGCAATTACTCCACAAGAGCTAGAAACGGCCATAATAATCCCTTATTAGGGATCAATAGCAATTGCCGTCAGAAATAGATAGCGCCTAAAGCGCATCCACCTCCCCCGCGCTGCGGAGGAGGACAAGTCTTCCTCCCCTGCGCTAGCGCGGGGGAGGTGGCTGCCGAAGGCAGACGGAGGGGGCAGAGGGGCAAGGGGGAAGGCTGAAAGCCTATGCCCCCATCGCCGCGTCGATGTTCGCGCCGACTTTCTTCAGGAAGTCCTCGGTCGAAAGCCATGATTGCGTGTCGCCGACCAGCAATGCCAAATCCTTTGTCATGAACCCGGACTCGACTGTCTCGACCACAACGCGCTCCAGCGTGTGGGCGAAATCGATCAGCTTTTGGTTGCCATCCAGCTTGCCACGGTGGGCCAAGCCGCGGGTCCACGCGAAGATGGACGCGATTGAGTTGGTCGAGGTCTTTTCGCCTTTTTGGTGTTGGCGATAGTGCCGGGTCACGGTGCCGTGCGCGGCCTCTGCTTCCATGATTTTGCCGTCTGGGGTCAACAATACAGACGTCATCATGCCGAGCGAGCCAAAGCCTTGTGCCACCATGTCGGATTGCACGTCCCCGTCATAGTTTTTGCACGCCCAGATAAAGCCGCCAGACCATTTCAGCGCCGAAGCCACCAGATCGTCGATCAAGCGGTGCTCAAACACAATGCCATGCTCTTTGTATTGCGCTTCAAACTCGGCCTTATACATGGCTTCAAAAATGTCCTTGAAGCGGCCATCATAGGCCTTCAAGATTGTGTTCTTGGTCGAGAGATAAACCGGCCATTTACGGTCGAGACCGAAGGTCAAGCAGGCGCGCGCAAACTCAGAAATGCTCTCATCGAGGTTATACATGCCCATGGCGATGCCGGGGCCCGGATAATCGAACACTTCGTGCTCAATGGTTTGGCTGCCATCGGCGGCTTCCCACTTCATGGTCATCTTGCCCTTGCCGGGCACGAGGAAGTCGGTCGCCTTATATTGATCACCAAACGCATGACGGCCCACCACGATGGGTGAGGTCCAGCCCGGAACAAGCCTCGGCACATTGGTGCAGATGATCGGCTCGCGGAACACAACGCCGCCCAAAATGTTGCGGATTGTCCCGTTGGGGGACTTCCACATTTTCTTCAGGCCAAACTCTTTTACGCGCGCTTCGTCCGGCGTGATCGTGGCGCACTTCACGCCCGCCCCCCATTTCTGGATCGCCGCCGCGGAATCGGTGGTCACCTTATCGTCGGTCGCGTCGCGGTTCTCGATGGACAGGTCGTAATACTCGATTGGAATGTCGAGATAGGGCAGGATCAGGTGCTCTTTGATCATCGCCCAGATGATCCGGGTCATCTCGTCGCCGTCGAGATCGACAATCGGGTTATCAACCTTAATCTTGCTCATCTTCATTCCTTTCGCTCGCGCCTTCATCCGCGCGGGACATGGCTGTCGTTAAAACAGAGTGGTCGCGCTATAGCACCGGCCTTCAACCGCTGAGAAGGCCATTTGCGCGTGAATGACGCTCCAACCCGTCCCGAAATGCACACACCTGCCATTTTATTGATGGCCCCGCAGATGGGCGAGAATATCGGTGCGTCCGCGCGCGTCATGGCGAATTTCGGCTTTTCCGATATGCGCGTCATCGCCCCGCGCGATGGCTGGCCGAACGAGAAAGCCACCGCCATGTCGGCCGGTGCACACTTGATCCTCGACGAAGCCCGTCTCGCGCCCACTCTTTCCGTCGCTGGCCAAGACCTAACCCATGTTTTCGCAACCGCCGGGCGCTCCCGCGATATCGTCAAAGAGGTGCTCACCCCGCGCGAAGCCGCCGCCCGCATGCGCGCGATTTTGGCCGCTGGCGGTCGCCCCGGTGTGTTGTTTGGGCCAGAGCGCACAGGGCTGGAAACCGCTGAAATCGTCGCTTCCGATGCCATCATCACCTATCCGGTCAACCCCGCCTTCACCTCGCTCAATCTCGGCCAAGCCGTTGGTGTGATGTGTTACGAATGGGCCGCCAGCGCGCCAGACCTGAAACTTCCCGACGAGTGGACGCCCGGCGCGCCGCCCACCGCTACCCGCGAGGAGTTAGAAGGCCTCGTTGGCCAGCTATTCGCCGAACTTGATGATGCCAATTGGTTTTGGCCAGAGCGCAAAGGCCCGTCCATGCGCAACGATTTGCGCGGCGCATTCTTGCGCGCAGGCTTTACCAGCACAGACGTGCGCGCCCTGCGCGGCGTCGTTAAAACCCTCGTTCTCGGCCCCAAGCGCCGCACCATCGATTCCAGGCTGGATAATGCGCGAACCTTGTCGCTGGCCTTCGTCGATGCGCTCGCCGCCTGCAACGCCCCAGCCCTCCTAAAACTCGTTACCGATGACGTGCAGGTTGATTGGCTGCGGAATCGTGTCGTTGAGGCCAATGTGGTGGGAACCCGCGCCCTCGACGCCGTCATCGCCGCCAGCTCCCCCATTGCGATCACGGTCGAGACCATCACAATCTCCAACGACCGCACAGCCCTCCACGTCAAGCTCGCTGACGGCACGCAAGCGATCACCCTCCTCACCCTAAAAGACGGCCGAGTAGCGCAGGCGATCTGGTTTGGGTGAGGCGGAGGCCATACAAATGATATATCATCGTAACTTGTGATTATTGGCATGATATGTCATGCTAAAACATGTCCAGAGCTACCCGAGTTTCCAGCGGTCTGCCGCCACACAGCGTTCGGGCGATTGTTCAACTCGGCGCTGACATCGCGATCGCACGTCGTCGCCGTAAGATCCCCCAACGCGTCATGGCTGAACGGATGTTTGTGTCGGTCCAAACCGTACAACGGTTAGAGGCGGGAGACCCCAGCATTGGCCTGGCTGTCCTTGCAAGTGCACTTCACATCTTCGGGATGACCGCGCGGCTCGCCAGTCTCGCAGCGCCTGAAACTGATCATGCGGGCATTAGCCTAGACCTAGCGCGCCTTCCCAAAACAACGCACGCGCCAAGCGTCGATGAGTTGGCTTTCTAATGGCAAGCATCCGCAGCTACGTTTTTGTTCACTTGCGCGAAGGTCCGGTTCCGGCCGGCCTTCTGGTGATGACCGACGAACCCCAAAATCAGTTTGCTACATTCAATTACGGTCGCCGCTATCTTGAGCGCGCTGAGCGCACTGCGGTGGACCCGACGAGCCTTCCTTTGCATCATCCTTTAGAGACGAGGACGTATCAAACCGAGGAGGGTTTTTCGGTTTTTGGCGGTATTAGGGACGCAGCACCCGATGGTTGGGGCCAGTACCTGTTTTACAAAGCCCTGCGTGACCGGGTTCCCTCCAACGCAGACCTTATCCTTGCTTCAGGCGATCATCGCGTCGGAGCGCTTGCATTCGGGCCGACGCTTGCAGGGCCGCAAAGATTGCCGCCGTGGGGCGATCTCGATGTGCCGGGCGAATATTTCACACTGGCGGAACTGGCTGAGGCCACGGAGCGCGCACAGCATGTCGACGAACTTGACGAAAACCTGAGGCGCTTACTGACGGCGGGGTCATCGCTCGGCGGCGCACGACCAAAAGCGGCAACAGAAATCGATGGCGAGCCGTGGATCGCAAAGTTTGCGGCCCGCAATGACAGCTTTCCAGAGTGTCGGGTCGAACTCGCAACCATGCGCCTTGCCGCCGAATGTGGTCTTGTCGTCCCTGAACTGAGGCTTGAAAGCGCTCTCGGGCGAGACATCTATTTGATCAAGCGGTTTGACCGCATGGCGCACCAAGACTGGCTAGAGCGCCGCCCGTTTGCATCGGGGCTAACGATGCTAGCAGCCCATGAAAGCGAGGTCAGCCGCTATAGCTATGCAGACCTCGCGGCCGTCATTCGTCGTCATAGCCGCGAACCAAAAGCTGACTTGCGCGAACTTTTCGCCCGCATGGTGTTCAATATTCTCGTCACGAACGATGACGACCACCTTCGCAACCACGGCTTTCTTTGGGATGGTTCAGGCTGGCGGCTATCGCCACTTTATGACGTCGTTCCAAAACCTCAAATTGGGCTGGAGCGAAAATTGGTGCTCGGTGTCGGGCCCGAAGGTCGTGCCGCGACCTTATCCAATGCGCTTGCCGGTGCTGCTTCCTTCAATTTGTCTCGAGAAGAGGCGCAAGGCATTGTTGATCGCAGCCGCGAAGTGGTCGCCGCGCGGTGGTACATCTTGCTTACTCAAGCCGGCGTGAGCACAGCCGATCGAGGCCGGTTTGCAACATGCTTTCGCCTTGCAACTGAACCCCCATAACCCAAACATTCCTCAGCGGCAGGGTTCCAAGCGCTGCAAAAAGCGCTACGCACACGCACAACCAAGAAACAAATCCTAGGGGCGCTTTATGCAGTTTGACGATGTAATCATGGGTCGCCGGTCTATCCGCGGATACAAGCCGGACCCGGTGCCGAAAGAGCTGATTGAGGAAATCCTCGCGCTCGCCATGCGCGCGCCTTCGTCGATGAACACCCAGCCGTGGAATTTCTACGTCATCACCGGCGAGCCACTCAACCGCATCCGCCAAGGCAATACCGAGCGCAACGTCGCAGGCATCCCGCATTCGCGTGAGTTCCGAACCGGTCAAGCGTTCACAGGCCAGCATCGTGATCGCCAAGTCGGCGTCGCCAAACAGCTTTTCGCGGCCATGGGCATCGCGCGCGAAGATACCGCCATGCGCAATGATTGGGTGCTGCGCGGCTTCCGCCAATTCGACGCGCCCGTGTGCATTATTGTTACCTATGACCGCGTGCTCGACGGCAGCGACGACACCCCGTTTGATTGCGGCGCTGTGGCGACGGCCCTCGTCAATGCCGCATGGTCGCGTGGCCTTGGCGCGGTGATTAACAGCCAAGGCATCATGCAGTCGCCCGTCGTGCGCGAACACGCCGGTATCGCGGACGATCAAATCATCATGAAAAGCATCGCATTGGGCTGGCCAGATTATGACTTCCCCGCTAACGCCGTGGTGTCGGAGCGTAAGCCCGTGCACGAAGCAACGACTTTTGTGGGGTTTGAGGAGTAAGGGCGCGCCCATGCTTCAGCCTTTTGGCGAAAACATCTGGTTAGCCGATGGCCCCATTACCGACGTGATGGGCTTTCTGTACCCGACGCGCATGGCAGTAATTAAGCTGGCCGACGACACCTTGTTTGTCTGGTCTCCTGTGGCGCTTACGGGCCCGCTCCGCTCATCCGTTGACGCACTAGGGCGCGTTGGCTTCATTGTGGCACCAAACGCGCTCCATAATCTCTTCGTTCAAGAATGGCGGGCCGCCTATCCGCACGCGGCGTTCTATGCGGCCCCGGGTTTGGACCAGCGCTGCCCGCACATCCAAGGCGGAACTGTGTTGACAGACCGCTCGCCGCCGGGGTGGGCCGACCAGATTGAACAGGTCATCGTTGGCGGCAATGCTATCACCACGGAGGTGGTTTTCTTTCACCGTGCCAGCCAAACGGCCATCGTCACGGACCTCATTCAAGGCTTCCAACCAAACTGGTTCACAGGCTGGCGCGCCATCGTCGCCAAGCTCGATTTGTTGACCGCGCCCGAGCCAACAGTGCCGCGCAAGTTTCGGGCTGCTTTCTTTGATCGCGCGTTGGCGCGCAACGCCGTCCGTCACGTCCTTGCTTGGCCAGTCCAAAATGTGGTGATAGCGCATGGCCCAACAATCGCATCGGGCGGGTCCGCATTTCTAAAACGCGCGTTCCAATGGCTTCGGCCTTAAGCGCGCGCAAAAGATTTTTTTGCGCCTTGGCCCTTGCTCCCTTGAAATTGCCGAATATCCCCTTATGTGGATTAAGAGAGGTTGGCAGATTTTCGCCATTCGCGCGAATTTGACGAAAAGTCACAGGGTACTGGTCATGGCGCTAATAAACCTGCATTAAAACAATAGGATAACCTAATTTCTGGGGCTCAAATCCACCCCCAAACCTCATAAAACCAGCTCCAAAACAACGAGATTCAGCTCAGAAACGCTCATTTCAGCTCAAATCGGAAGCGTTGACGCCCAACCTCGTTGCTGCCAAAAGCGCGCCATGAACAAGACCACTATCCGACAACAACACCCTGAAACGGGCACAGCGCGCGTTAATGGGTTTGGGCTGTCACAAGGTTAGTTCCCCCAATCAATCACCGCGCCACGCCCGCCAGCCTACCCGGCGGCACGAGGTGAAAAGGCCGTCGGTTCCCCTTTTCAGGAGCCAAGACCAACCATGACAACCAACGTTATTCTAAAGGAAGACACCATCGCCTCCATCGGCGAAGGCATGATTGCAACCACCTTGCCGAAGGCAGAGTGGACCAATGCCGCCCATGTGGCAGCTCTTGCTTATATCCTTATTAGGCGTCCTGACATTGATGCCGAGCGCGATATGCCGACGCTGATCCGGCGCTATAATCGCGCGACCGGGGGTGAGAATACCGAGACCGCAGGCTACCACGAAACCATCACGCAAGCGTCAATCCGTCTCGCGCGCGCAGTCCTCGCTTTGGCCCCGGCCACCAGCACCCTAGAAGGCGCAACGGCCGCGCTCTTGGCATCCCCGCTCGGAAAAAGCGATTGGTTGTTGGCCCATTGGACGCAAGAGACGCTATTCTCGCCCCGCGCTCGCCTTAGCTGGGTGGAGCCGGACTTGGCCCCCTTGCCGAGCCTCACTTCTGGCTTTCAACCTTGATGTAAGCAATCAAATCGCGGCGCTTGATCTCGTCCTTCACGCCAACAAAGCTCATGCGGTTGCCCGGTAAGAAGCCCTTTGGGTCTTTCAGCCACGAATCCAATTGCGCGGCATCCCAAACAAAGCCTGCATTCTTCACAGCATCGGAATATTGGAAGCCTTCAAGCGCGCCTGCTTTGCGCCCGAACAGGCCGTGCAGGTTTGGGCCCACGCGATTGCCGGCGCCCGCCTCGATAACATGGCATGACTTGCACTTGGCAAACTCCCGCCGCCCGGCATCCAGATTGCCCTCATTATAAGGCGCAGGCAACGAAGCGAGGATTTTGGCGTCATCTGCCGATGGCGCCGCCGTTGACGGAGCGGCTACCGACGCGGTTGTCGCAGCGGCTTCCGTAGCAGCGGATGCAGCGGTATCTGGCGCCGAAGCGGATGGCTGCGCGGGTGGGCTGCAGGCGGAAAGGATCAAGCCAGAGGCAATGAGCAAGGCGAGGCGGTTCATCAAAAACTCCACACAAACGTGTGATCAAGAGCTAACCCGCCATAGCGGTTCCGGCAAGCACCGATATTGCGACACAAAAGCCACTCAAATGTTTGGAAAGATGGTGCCGGCTGCGGGACTCGAACTCGCGACCTTCCGATTACAAATCGGGTGCTCTACCAACTGAGCTAAGCCGGCCTCCTTGGTGGGCGTTCGTGTAATCGCAGCACGCCGCCTCTGTCCACCCAGATCAGCAGGCGAATGCAGGAAACGGGCAGCAATCTCACCCCACTTCCCGCCCTAAAATGGGCAAATCCAAAGCCCAGCAGGTGCGATCTAAGCGGCCACCCAACCCGGCTTACCCGGTTCGACGACATAGCTCGCGCGGATTGACAACGTGCCCCCCGGCTTGCGTACTTGGTCAAGCACCTTGAATTGGGTGTTCCAAGCTTTGGGCGTGACCGTGGTGAGCGTATAGCCGCGCTGATTATTGGCGAGCTTGCAATGAGGGTTATTCGCCAGAATGCGATCCCACCCTTTGCGCAGATCTTGGCCGTCGCCATTGGAGGAGATCGAGGTCGAAACGAATTCAGTGGCCACGATCGGCCCTTCAGAGCGTTCTGGATTGCGGAAAACGTCACCGGCAAAGTTCTGGTGCTCGTCGCCGGTAGCGATCACCACATTGCGTTGCCCGCGCTGATCGAGGCGCTGCATGAGGCGCGCGCGCGCCGCGCGATAGCCATTCCAGCTGTCGTGGTTGAGGACCGGCGTGGTTTCCTGCGCGGTTTCGCGGCGATCCAAATGCATCACCATGATCTGTTGTGCGAGCAGATTGAACGTCGCTTTCGAGGTGTCGAGCCCCTCGTTCAGCCATGCCTCTTGTTGAGCGCCCAAAACTGTCGCCTCTGGTGCGTCATCGCCAGCACATTGTGGCTTCACGCTATCCCCACACGGCTGATCAGAGCGATATTGGCGGGTATCCAAGGCGTGCACCCGCAGAAGATTCCCAAAGTCGATGCGGCGATGCAGCTTTAGGCCATTGAGCGTCGGCATAGAGGCGCGCCGAAGTGGATTAGCCTCGTAAAACGCTTGGAAAGCCGCAAACCTGCGCATTGTGAACACTTCTGGCGGTGTGCCATTCTCATCGATGTGCTGCACCCAATTATTGTCGACCTCATGGTCGTCCCACGTCACGATCCACGGCGCGGCGGCATGGGCCACCTGCTGGTCCACATCCAGCTTCGTTTGCGCATAGCGGCGGCGATAATCTTCGAGGGTGAAAAGTTCATCGCCAATATGCTGGCGCACCGTGGGAATGCGCTCGGCGGCCATATCAAACGATTGGCTCCACGTTTGTGGGTTTCGGCGGCCCTCATAAATGTAGTCGCCATAGTGAAACACGAAATCGAGGTCAGCCTCGCGGCTCATGTGGCGATAGGCGTCGTAGAAGCCACTTTCATAATGTTGGCAGCCGACCACGGCGAATTTCACCGCCGCCACTGCGCTTCCAGCTGTAGCGGTTGTCTTGGATCGGCCCACCGGGCTGCGCTCCCCGCCCGCAATAAACCGATACCAATAGGGTCTGTCGGGCTGAAGCCCGGAGACTTCCACATGAACCGCATGGCCAAGCTCTGGGCGCGCAACGGCCTCGCCTCTCGCCGCAATCTCGCGAAAGCTTGGGTCAGTGCCCACTTCCCACGCCACGCCAACGGCCCGCATGCCCATGCCATAGCCCGGTTCCAACGGCCGTGGCGCTAGCCGTGTCCAAATCACGAAGCCATCGGGTGCGGGGTCGCCGCTGGCAACGCCAAGGCTGAACGGATAGTCGATGAAGCTCACCGCTTGGGCCAGCGCTTGCCCGCGTGTCGCCAATAGGCCAAGGCCAACGGCCCCCATGCCAAGCGCGATCTGGCGGCGTGATAGTGTGGCAATCGTTGGTTTGCGCAGCATGTGATGGGTTCCCCTTGAGCCTCAATCAACGATAAAGCGACATCGTGACATTACGCTGACAGGAACTATGGCCCGCATCCTCATCACATCGGCTTTGCCCTACATTAACGGCATTAAGCACCTCGGCAATCTTGCAGGCTCGATGCTGCCCGCAGACGTGCACGCCCGCTTCCGCAGGATGCAGGGCCACGAGGTCTTGTTCATCTGCGCGACCGATGAACACGGCACCCCAGCCGAGCTTGCCGCCGCCGAAGCGGGTATGGATGTCGCTGCCTATTGTGCCGAGCAGCACGACATTCAGAAGCGGGCAGGGGAGGGCTTCCACCTGTCGTTTGACTATTTTGGCCGCTCGTCATCGCCGCAAAACCGCGCCCTAACCCAGCACTTTGCGCAAGCCTTGGAGGCCAATGGCTTCATCGAGGAGCGTGTTACCAAGCAAGTTTACTCAATCACAGACAAGCGTTTCCTGCCGGACCGTTATGTTGAGGGAACCTGCCCGATCTGCGCCTTTGAAAAGGCGCGCGGCGACCAGTGCGATAATTGCGGCTCCCTTCTCGACCCAACAGAGCTGATCAATCCGCGCTCAAAAATCTCGGGCTCCGATGCCATTGAAGTGCGCGATACCGCCCACCTTTTCTTGCGCCAAGCCAGCATGCAGAACGACATCCGCGCCTGGGTCGATGCCTCAACGCAATGGCCAGCGCTTGCCAAATCCATCGCCTACAAATGGCTCGATGAGGGGCTGCAAGACCGCGCGATCACGCGCGACCTTTCCTGGGGTATCCCGGTCGCCAATGCGCAAAGCGTGCGTAAAGGCTTTGAGAACAAGGTGTTTTACGTCTGGTTCGATGCCCCCATCGAATATATCGGCGCGACGAAGGAATGGGCCCAAGCCACGGGCAATGATTGGGCGCGCTGGTGGCGCACCGATCAGGGCGCGGCTGATGTCAGTTATGTCCAATTCATGGGCAAGGATAACGTGGCCTTCCACACGGTAGGCTTCCCGGTCACCATCCTTGGCTCACGCGAGCCGTGGAAGCTGGTGGATCGCCTCAAAGCGTTCAACTGGGTGACGTGGTATGGCGGCAAATTCTCCACCTCGGAGAAACGCGGCGTGTTTATGGATCAAGCGCTAGAGCTTTTGCCGGGCGACTATTGGCGTTGGGCCTTAATGGCAAATGCCCCGGAAAGTGCCGACGCGGCCTTCACGTGGGAAGGCTTCCAAGCCATGGTCAATGCCGATCTTGCCAATGTGCTCGGCAATTTCATCAATCGGATCACCAAGTTTGCGGTGGCGAAGTTTGATGGTGTGGTGCCAGAAGGTGGCGAAGACGGTGAGCTTGAAACCGCGCTTCGGGCTGATGTCAGCGCCCGCCTGTCTGCCATTACCGCCGCCCACGATGCGATGGATTTCCGGCGCGCCGCGTCTGAAACAAGGGCCCTGTGGGCGGCCGGCAACGAGTATCTCACGGTCGCCGCGCCTTGGACGGCGATCAAAACTGATGCGGGCCGCGCCGCCGTGGCGGTGCGCACCGGGCTAAACCTCTGCCACCTGTTTGCCCGGGTCGCTGCTCCCTTTGTCCCCGATGCTGCCACCAAGATACTGGCGGGCTTTAGTCAGACGCTCGACAGCCAAACATGGCCAGATGCTGAATGGCGCGTTCTGAAGCCCGGAAGCGCCGTAGCCCCGCCGGAGGTCCTGTTCGCCAAAATCGAAGATACCCAAGTGGCCGAATGGACAGAGCGCTTTGGCGGCGGGCAATAGTGGGGCTTAGGCCCCGAGCCGCTTCAGCGTGCCATTGAACGAAAACACCACCTTGCCCTCTTGGTGCATAAGCCCGCGCACAAACAGCAGCGAACGCGTCGCGCGCACCACTTCGCCCGTGCAATCAAGCCGAACGCCCACGCGTCCACCGGCCACAAAATCGGCATTGAAGCCCACGGTAACCGCTGAGCCGCCTTTGAGTTCGGGATAGGCGATGGCGAAAAGCGCGTAATCGGCAAACGTCATCAAGAAGCCGCCGTGCAAATTGCCGCCGCCATTGGCATGCTTGGCTTCAGGCATCACAGCGCTGGTGATCGTGCCATCAGCTTCAAAACGCAGATAATACGGCCCTGTTAGGGTCTCGAAGGGATCAAGCCCAAGGCCCCATGTGTTCCACCCAGCCCACTCGCCACTCTCGACCAGTTTCGGCGCGCCATAGCTGACCTGCTCGCTCATACAAAATCCCGTCTTTTCACAATTAGGGTGCGAAGCAATTTGCTGCCTGCGTTCAGGCGCTATAGATCAGGACGGTAGAACAATACCAGTAACCCGGGAGAGATCACGCCATGGCTTATGACAGCGAAACCCGCGAACAACTCATTTCCGCCGTTCGCCGCTTCGTCACAGAGCGCCTGCGCCCGCTTGAAGCTGAGATCGCCGAAAACGACGCCGTTCCTGATTACATCGTCGCTGAAATGCGCGAGCTCGGCCTTTATGGCATTTCTATCCCGGCTGAGTATGGCGGGCTTGACCTCACGATGGAGGAGGAAGCCCTCGTCGCCTTCGAACTTGGCCGCACCTCGCCCGCTTTCCGCTCCAGCTTCGGCACCAATGTCGGCATCGGCAGCCAAGGCTTGGTGATGTTTGGCACGCCGGCGCAAAAAGAAAAATGGCTGCCCGGCATCGCCTCGGGCGAGATTGTCACCTCCTTTGGACTGACCGAACCAGAAGCCGGGTCCGATGCGGGTTCGGTGCGCACCTTGGCGGTGCGCGACGGCGATCATTATGTCCTCAACGGTGCCAAGCGCTACATCACGAACGCCAATAAGGCTTCCTTGTTCACGGTAATGGCGCGTACTGACCCGGCAACACCCGGTGCCAAGGGCGTCTCCGCCTTCCTCGTGCCGCGCGATTTGCCGGGCCTTTCCGTCGGCAAGCCCGAAAAGAAAATGGGCCAGCAGGGCGCGCATATCTGCGACGTGTATTTCGACAACGTCCGCGTGCCGGTTGAAAACCTGCTCGGCACCGAGGGCGAAGGTTTCAAGATTTCGATGCGCGTGCTCGATCGTGGGCGCCTGCACATTGCGTCTGTTTGCGTTGGCGTGGCGGAGCGCTTGATTGCGGACGCGCTTACTTATGCGATGGAGCGCAAGCAATTCGGCAAACCGATTGCGGAGCACCAGCTCGTGCAAGCCATGCTCGCCAATTCCAAAACCGAAGCCTACGCCGCCCGTTGCATGGTGCTTGACGCCGCCAAGCGCTTGGACTCAGGGGAAAAAATCCCGCTTGAATGTGCGGCGGCAAAATACTTCGCCTCTGAAATGGTGGGCCGCGTGGCCGATAATGCCGTGCAAATCTTCGGTGGCGCTGGGTATGTTGCCGATTATGGCATTGAGCGCTTCTACCGCGATGTGCGCATTTTCCGCATTTACGAAGGCACCAGCCAAATCCAACAGATCGTCATTGCGCGCGAAATGATCAAGGGGGCGGGGCAGGGCTAAGCCCCCGCACAAATCCATGGACGCCACTGAAGCGATTTTGTCTCTCATTGAAGCCGACGGACCAAAGCGCACGATTGCGCCCAGCGATGCCGCGCGTGCGATTGATCCCGAAAACTGGCGCAAGCACCTGTCTGAAATCCGCTCGGTTGCGGTAAAGCTGGCGCTTGCTGGCCAGATCGCCATCTATCGTAAAGGCAAAATCGTCGATGCGCGCAGTTTCAAGGGCGTTTATCGGCTTGGCCCCGCGCCATCGCCTGAATGACAGAAAAACTATACAAATCGCCGGATAAATTGCTCGCCTAGCCTCTTTATCCTGCCGCATCCTTCTTGGCGAAACACCGCATGGATCAAGCAAACCCCATGGTTCGAGACCGATGTGCTCCCCGCCCTGTAATCCGCCGTCGCGCACGCCCGTTCGTTTTTGCGTTGGCAACGCTTTCCATCACGCTGCTCGGAGCCTGCATGGCGAAAGTTCAAAAACCCCAAATTCCACCCGCGGGATTTGCGGGGCCAAGCCTTGCCGCTGACCGCCTTATCTCGTTCGATGGTGCAGCACTCGGATTGACGGTCTGGCCCTCCCAAGGCGAACCGCGCCACATCGTCATCGGCCTTCACGGCGTCAATGATTATGCACGCACCTTTGAAGGGGCCGGTCCGTTCTGGGCCGCTCGCGGTATCACCACCTATGCCTATGATGCCCGCGGTCACGGCCGCTCGCCGCAACGTGGCGTTTGGGGTGGCGAACCCTTGATGACGCAGGATTTGCGTGCCGCGATCACTGCCGTCCGGGCGCGTCATCCCGAAACTCCAATCGCTATTGTCGGCGAAAGCATGGGCGCGGCGACCATCATGGCGGCTGCCACAAGCACACAAGGCTTGCCCGGTGTTGATCGTCTCGTTTTGGTCGCCCCCGCGGTTTGGGGCTGGTCCAACCAGCCGCTCGCCTATCGCGTTGCGCTTTGGTCAGCCACGTTTGCCGCACCAAAGCAACGCCTAACCCCGCCACGCGTCGTTACCAACAGGATCCGCGCCTCCGACAATACCGAGATGCTTCAAGCCCTTGGCCGAGACCCCCTGATGATCTTCCAAACCCGGGTCGATAGCGTCTATGGCTTGGTCAACCTCATGGAAACTGCGACACGCACAGCCGGCAGGCTGCCAGACCCGACCTTGATCCTTTACGGCACAAACGACCAAATCGTGCCCCGCAAGGCCGTAGAGCGAACCATAAGGCGTATCCCGCCTTCAGTGCGAACGGCAGAATATCCAAACGGCTGGCACATGATGCTGCGCGATCGGCAGGCAGAGAAAGTCTGGACAGACATTGCCACCTTTATCGACGACCCAAACGCGCCCTTACCGTCCGGAACAGGGCCCATCGCTACGGCGACAGCAAGGAAGGCGAAAAATTAAAGGTTGGTCGGCTAAAGTCCCGCTTGGAAAAAATACCCGATGGCCATCGCTTTACCCCGTCTTGCACTCCCGCCGCTGCGAACGCTTTCGCGGCGCGCAGGCGCATGGTGGAACGGCGAAGCCTATGTCGAGGAGCCCGAAAGCGTTGACGAGGCCGAGGCCACAGCACCGGTAACACCCGATGGACCCGCGCCAGATAAGCCAAAACCAATAGCCTTCATCGCCCCCAAAGCCGGAACGGACCCTCGGATCGTCGCCACCAGCGCGATCTGGGGCGCAGGCCGTTTCGGCCCCGGCACGGCTGAATCCGATGTGGTTCAAGCCACCGTGCTTGGCCTTAACAAGCAAAGCACGCTCTATCTCGTCGGTGGCGCTGGTGGGCGTTCGGCGCTGGATATTCACGCAAAGCTCGGCACGTTTTGCAAAGTGTTCGATTGGCGCGAAGGCGCGCTTGAGGCGGTCAAGGCCTTAGCCAAGGCCGAAAAGAAAGAGCGCGCCATCACCGCGCTCCCGCTCAGCTTCGACAAGCCCCTTGGCGATAAAGGCAAGGCGGACATGGTTCCCTTCGCAGACGCCTTGCATGCTGTCCCCAACCCGACTGCGACGCTAAAAATCGTGGCGAAGTCGCTCAAAAAAACAGGTCAAATTGCGTGCGTCGAGCTGATCGCCCGAGACCCCGACAGCGCGGAATTAGCACAAGCCCGCAACGATGTTTGGGGCGCACGCACGTTCTTCAGCGAGGACACCATCCTTAGCCAGTTTGAAAAAGCCGGCTTCGTTGCGCGCGCTAATGACGACGTGTCGGCAACGCTGCTAGACGTCATCGTCACGGGCCGGATCGCCGTTCGTGAGGGCGGCGAAGAGCTCCTCAACAGCGTGGCAAAAGCTGGCGGCGCAGCAGCGTTGAACGCGTTTCTCTATGATCTTTATGTTTGGCGCGCCCGCGCCGAAGCCCTGCGAAGCGGTAAGTTAACCGCGCGGCGAATGGTATTCGCACCGAAGTAATTTGCGCACCGCTTTAGCGTTCTCCCATAACAAATGCAGCGAAATCGCTGAAAAAGCCTATTTTCATCGGGCTGTAACCCGTTCAAGGGCGTGACGTCCGGCCCGACTCGGCTTTGAGAACATGTCCATAGAAAGTGGAGACCCAATATGAAGCTCTATAACGTAAACCTCAGCCCCTTCGCAGCGCGCGTCCGCATGCAGATTTATGCCAAGGGCCTCACTGTTGAAATGGTGGCTCCACCAGCCACAGGCTTAAAGGGTGAAGAGTATTTGGCGATCAACCCAATGGGCAAAATCCCATGCTTGGTCACCGACGACGGCATGAACTTGCCCGAGTCCGAAACGATTGTTGAATATCTCGAAGACAAGTTCCCAAAGCCTGCTTTGCGTCCTCGCAAGCCGGAAGAAAAGGCGGCTGTCCGTCTGATCGCCCGCGTAACCGACATTTACCTCGGCCCAGCCTTGGGCAAAGTTTTCGGCCAGTTGAACCCAGCCAATAAGAGCCCAGAAGCGGCAAAGGCTGCGGTAGCCGATGTGCTCCTCGCGCTTGGCTATGTTGAAAACACCCTTTCGGGCAAAAAGCACGCAGCCGGCACGAAGCTGACCACGGCTGACTGCACGCTCACCACTACCTTGTTCTTCATCGACAAGCTGATGCCTGTGCTCGGCGTGAAGAAGCCGTTCAAGGACTTCCCAAAGCTGACCAAATACTGGCGCAGCCGGACGAAAGACGCCGTTTCAGCCAAGGTGCTGGAAGAGCAAGCAATCGACATGAAGGCACGCTTCGGCATGTAATCCGTCGCTTGAATGCGATAAACGTCAGACGGCGGGGCCTTAGGCTCCGCCGTTTCTTTTTCGGGGGTATGCGCGTCAATGGTCGAGAGCGTTTTGGTCACCTCCATGGGCGAAATTTTGGGCGATGGAGTCTATAAACTCCAGCTCTTGCCCGCTTTGGCTGAGGCGTTCCCCGGTGCGGCCCTTGTTTGGTATGCGGGGGAGCAAGGCAGCGTCTACCAAACCAGCCTCGCTTACATTGCCTCGCGCTACATCACCGAAATCATCACCGACCCTGCCTCTGGCGCGCGCCCGTTCCGCTCTCTGTTCAACTTTGCGCCTTTCAGGGGCCATAAGTTCGACGTCGTGATCGACACCCAAAGCCTGCTCGTTCCGGCGCTCATTGCCAAACGCGCCGCGCAGGGTGTGTTCGTTTCCTCCGTGGGAAACTACGCCCTATCGGACTATAAGCATGACGGCCCCGCCCCAAAGGCGATGATAAAGCGACTAGAAGGCTTGGTGTTTTTAGCGTCTGGAAAACCGGCCAAGGCTCGAATGCCTGAGGTAACCGACGAAACCTCCCTTGCCGCAGCCAAAGCCCTTCTCCCCGATGGTCCTGTTTACGTTGGCTTCGCGCCCGGCGCTGGGGAAGTGCAAAAACGCTGGCCGCTAGAACGCTACCGTGAGGTAGCGACCTCAATCAGCGCCGATGGCGCAATACCAGTTTTTTTGATCGGCCCTGCCGAAGCCGAGATGGAGCCGATTTTGCGCGCCGCACTCCCGCAAGCGCTTTTCCCCGAGGCAAACCGCAAAGACGACTTTCAGCACATCAAAGGCCCACGCCTCGGCTTTGCGCTCGCAACCCAGTTCAAAGCCGCGCTCGCCAATGATTCAGGCATCGGTCACGTCATTGGGGCGGGTGGTGCGCCGCTGCTCACCCTGTTTCCCAACATGCGCAAAGCGATGAAATTCCCCACCGCGTCGCCGCGCCCCATCGCCCTTGCCGCTGACACATTTGGCACCGAGGGGATGGCCGCCATCCCCGTCAATGCCGTAAAGAGCGCTCTAAAGTCCCTTTTGGCTGGAGCGTAGCCTTGGAAATCCTTGCCCCTGTGTCAGCTGGTGAATTGGTCGACAAGATCACCATCTTGCGCGTCAAATCCCAACGCCTCAGTGATCCAGCGAAACGCGCCAATGTGGCGCTAGAGCTTGCCCGCCTCGAAGAGACCGCCGCGAGCGCTTTGCCTAAAAGCGAAGCGCTCGAACGCCTCACGGTCGAGCTTGAAGCCATCAACGCAATTTTGTGGGATGTGGAGGAAGGCAAGCGGGACTGCGAGCGCCGCAAAGACTTCGGCGAAAGCTTCATCGCGCTCGCCCGCCAAGTCTATCACGACAACGACAAACGCGCCGCCATCAAGCGCGCCATCAACGACGCCACCGGCAGCACCATCATCGAAGAAAAGTCCTACGCGGCTTATTAGGGTGACTTCCTCCTCCGTTTACGGGGGAGGTGGATGCCGCAGGCAGACGGAGGGGGCGGGTTCAAGCCTCAACACATGCCCCCACCGCCCTGCAGGCACCTCCCCCGCCATCGCAGGGGAGGGAGACTTCGTCCCTTTCGCTGAGCCGTAACCTCCAAAAACCAAGCGTTTTAGCAACACTTTCGAAGTCATACTTAATGACTCCTTCAAGTAAAATCTTTGTGGAACCTCTTGGAAACCTTCTGGTTCAAGTGAACATTCATAATGATCATCGCGTTTACCTTAGCATAACCTGCATCTGAAAATGTCCCATTGCGGGTCAGAACGGGCCCGGTGTGGTGGAGAGCACGACGGGACAAAGACCGCGTGCTGCAGGAGGCTAAAATGGCTTTTGGTGACGTAAGTGCTTTTGAACAAACCGTAACGCCCGCAGAGGCAGCGCATGAGACGCTGTTCCAATTGGGCTTGATCCACGCGACAGGCAATGGCGCAGAACTGGACCTCGTTGCGGCGCATAAGTGGTTTAACTTGGCTGCGATGAAAGGCAGCGAAGAGGCACGCTTCCGTCGCCAAGAACTCGCTGAAGTCATGAGCGTAACCGACGTCGCAAAAGCCCAACGCGCAGCGCGCGAGTGGCTTTCGCGCTCAATGCACTAAGCCAACGCTAAATCGCCACCGCAGCGCCGTTAGCGCGTGGTGTTGCCATTGATGGTGTAGCTGAAGCCGATTGGTAAAGCGTCGCGGATATATTGCTGCGTGAACAAGCCGATTTCAGCGACCCGTGATTTGGGAACCCAAACCACGTCAAAACGGCGCAAGCGCGGTAGCGCACGAAACGATGCGGGGTCAGACCACGCCGCACGTAGATCCACGATGCGCTGATACGGCGCGCCGCCGGTACCGCGCCGCAAGATAACGACCTTGTCGCGCCGCGCCGTATTGAGAAAACCGCCTGCAAGCGCCACAGCCTGCATCGGGTCGATCTCACCAGGCAAATCCACAAGCCCCGGGCGTGAAACCTCACCGCCCACAAATATTTTCTGCGAAACAAAGCTGCGCGGGGCCACATCCACTATGGGCCGCAAAAGCTGGGCGGAATAACTATCCGCCAAAGCCGCTTTCAATTCCGTTGGCGTGCGGTCCGCCGCCTGCATCGGTGCCACCAACGCCGGATAAATCCGCCCATCCGGTGCCACCGTAAGCGTGCGGTCTAATTCCGAGGCCGATGGAAAGCTCAACGCAATCTCGTCACCGGGAAAAAACCGATACTCCTGATCAGCGTCCGTCCATGTCGGATAAGGCAATTCTGGAAAGCTGGCTGTAGCCACAGGCTGAGGCGAAACAATCGTGCTGCAACCGGCAAGGCCTAGCAGTGCCAAAAACGGCAGAGCAGAGCGGCGGGTGTGCAACATTCAGCGTGTCTCCTGCGGATATCGTTAACTATTTCGTTAAGCATAAATGTTCTCTTAACGCTCACACGGCAAACAGTGATTCAACCTCAGAATGGGCTCGAATCTTTCGCAATGAACACGAACTGGCCCAACTCAGGTGCACCCAGCCCAACCATTGGGTCCGGACCCGTGTGGCCGGGCCGCCCGCAATTCGGTTTGGGTGATCTCATCGTGCTTTTGTGGCGCGAAAAGTGGCTAATGATCGCGGTATTTGCCTTGATCTCGCTGCTCGGCCTCGCCTTCGCATTAACCTTGCAAAAGACCTATGAAGCCGGTGCGCGTGTTCTGGTCTTGCTCGGCCAAGAATATGTTTACCAACCGCGCGTTGGTGGTGCCGGGGAAGGCGCTGCGCCAAAGCAGGAACAAATCGTTCAGTCTGAAATTGAAATCCTGCAAAGCGGGCAATTGGCTGAGCGAGTCGTACGAAAAATTGGCGCGACCACCTTGTTCCCAAAACTGGAGACAGAAGACCTCGCCGGTGTCGATCCAAACGTGGCAGCGCTCAGCTTTGCAACCCGTCAGTTTCAGCGAAACATGAGCGCGGGCGTCGCGCCCAACACCGCGGTTATTCGTCTCGGCTATAAAAACGAAAATCCAGCTGTCGCGGCTAAAGCGGTCAATGTTTGGGTCGATGAATACCTCGCCTATCGCCGCGATGTGCTCGTAGACGATCAGGCAGCTTCCTTCCGAGTCCAGCGGACCGAGGTTGAGCAGCGCCTCAGTGTCGCCCAAGCTGACATTACGAATTTTCTCGCGGCAAACGGCATTGGTGACTTTGAGGGCGAGCGGACAGCGGCCACCGCCTTGCAAGCGTCAACGCAAGCTGAACTGTTCTCCGTTGTCTCGCGCAAGCGTGAGGCCGAAGGTCGTCTTGCCGCGATCGATGCCCGTCTCGGATCGACGCCCAACAACATTCAGCTTTTTTCAGAGAGCGACAATTCAAAGCGCGTTTTAGAGCTTCAAGTGCAACGCGAGGAATTGCTGTCACGCTACCGGCCAGACTCGTCGCCCGTTCAGGAGTTGGACCGTCGGATCGCGCGCCAGCAGGCTGCTTTGTCCAGTGATGCGGCCAATGAAAGCGGTCTCATCCGCCGCGGTGTGAACACAGTGTTCCAAGAAATGGAAACGGATCGCGCTCGGGCAGAGGCCGAGGTTCGCGCGCTTGGTTCGCGTGAAGCCGCCTTGCGTGCACAGCTAAACCAGATCCAAACCCGCCAGCTGAAGTTCCAAGCCATCAGGGCAAATTACGAGGACATGCTCCGCGAAAAGACCATTTTGGAGGAGCAAGACCGCCAGCTTGGCGTTCGCGCTGAAACTGCGCGGTCACAAACGGAGTTGTCACGCAGTGGCAATGATAACATTCGCGTCGTGGAGCGTGCACAAACGCCGACTCAGGGCAAAAGTCTGCGGGCGCCAGTATTTATTCTGGCGGTGCTGTTTGCGGGCGTGACGGCGTTAGCGGCGGGGTTAGTGCGGGCGTTCTCGCGCACCAGCTTCCCAACTGCATCATCGGTGTCACGAACTTTGGGCTTGCCAGTATTGGCCGTCGTCCCGCAATTCTAACAGCGCGCATGGGTAAAGGAGGCGAGCCGTAACAGGCACAGTATGGCGGATATTCGCCCCCAGCTGACCGGAGTGTGGAGCGCGTTGGCGGCGTCGTCATCGCGGCCGGGCGGGCGCGCCGTCATGTTTATTGCGTCAGAACCCGGCGAAGGAACCTCTACCATCGCGCGCGCGTTTGCTGAGTTGGCCGCCGCAAGGGCGCATAAGCCCGTTTGGCTCTGCGACCTTGATCTTGTTCATTCCCCACAACACACCTTTTACGCCAATGAGAAGCGCAGCGGCCCTTTGGGCCCCGCCTTTGATATGGGATTTGGGCGCACCCCGTTTTGGCGAACGGCGCCCGGCCCGACGGGCGACGGCCTGATGGTCGCGCAGCGCATCGGCAAGAGTAACTTGCACGTCAGCCGGTTTCGCCGTGAGAAAGTGGCCCCGGATCAAGCCGTGCAAGTCACGTCGGCGGGCGATTATTGGCGCGCCGCGCGCACGGCGATGGAAATAATTGTCGTAGATGCCCCTGCTATCAATCGCGCGCGTTCGGGCTTGGCCCTTAGCGCTGATATGGATGGCGTCGTGCTCGTTGTTGCGGCGGAATCCACGGATGCGTCGAAAGCATTAGCGCTACGGGATGAAATCCTCTCGCGCGGTGGCCGTTGCCTCGGTGTCGTCGTCAACCGTTCGCGCGATCATGCGGGCTTACGTCGCGCATCATGACCCTCTATCCCGCGCCCAATCGGATGTCGGGGCAATCGGATGACTTGGGAACGGTTGCTTTTCGGGCTTTCATCGCATTGGAGATTGCCGCAGCGATTTTCGCTGTTTTTTTGTTCTGCGATGCCCACGTAAAACTCATCGTTGGCAACAATCCAGACAACGCAGATTCGCCGCTTCTTAGGGTCATCTGGCTTCCCTTCTATGCGATCGGCGTGATGGGTCTTGTTTTGGGCGGCAGGCGCGCCTTTTACGGGCTGTTGATCGCCATCCCGTTTTTGGCCTTTGCAATTCTTGCCATGGTCTCAACACTCTGGTCAGGCGACCCCGACCTGACTTCCCGGCGCGGCTTCGCCCTCCTGATGACAACGGTGTTCGGCGTCTATCTCGGTGTTCGGTTTTCATGGCGCACGTTTGCCGAAATTGTTGCCGCCGGAATGGCCCTTGTAGCGATAGGCTCTGCCGTCCTTGCTATTGCCGTGCCGTCCTTGGGCCTGATGCAGGACGAGCATGCTGGCGCTTGGGCGGGCTTGGTTGCTGAAAAGAACCAATTGGGCGCGGCCATGGTGCGCGGGCTCGTGGCGTCGGTATTGGCAATGGCGTTAGCGCCGCCCAGCCGCCGCTGGCTGTGGGGCTGCATCGCACTTTTATGTATCGCAGAGGTTTTGCTCTCCACCTCAAAGACCTCGCTTCTCGCCCTTGCTGCTGCTGTGGCGATCCTATGCGGCGTTCGCATCATCTGCTTTGCGCCCAATATCGCGACCGCCGGAACTTGGGCGGCCGTATCGGCGGTTGCGTTTTTCCTCATCGTCACCCTGCAATTCCCAGAGGAGTTTCTGCGGGCCCTCGGCAGAGAGCCGACCCTAACGAGCCGAACCGATATCTGGGCCGCGATCCAACCTTTCATGGAGGCAAAGCCGTGGCTTGGCTGGGGTTATCAAGCCTTTTGGCGCGATCCTCTAGGGCCGGCAGTTGAAATCAGAAACCAACTCGACTTCCATGTGCGCCACGCCCACCACGGTTGGCGTGAGACCATGTTAGGCAATGGTTATGTCGGTACCGGGCTGATGGCGCTATGCTTGTTAATGCCCGCTTTAGCGTCCTTGGTTCGCATTTTTGTCTGGCCGTATGGGGCCTGCGTTTTGGCATTTGTTGCCTCGCTTTTTATCATTTCGCTGTCGGAAGCCACGTTAGGCGGGTCAAATAGCATCATCACCGTTTTGCTGGTCGCCTATACCATCAAGCTTCTTTTGCCTGATCCACCGTCTCTTGCCGCCCCAGTTCAGTGGCGACCTTGATGCAGCAGGCGTCAATGCCGTCAGCCTATAAAACACCTGCCGCGCAATGGCCGTTTTTGGTGCGCGCTTTGGAAACTCTGCTTGCAATCGCCTGCCTTTCGATCTTCTCGGAAGGCTTTTCCAAACTGATCGATCCATCGGCTCCCGCGTTTAACCCTGATGGCTCAGCGCTCGGGCGCGCCTTGTTCTTTCCCGCCTATCTGATTGGCATCATCGGCCTTGCGGTAAATTGGGAGCGCGCCCTCGCCGCCGTGATACGCATGCCGTTTCTGTGCGCGATCATCGTTTTGGTTTTTGCCTCAACTTTGTGGTCAGTCATGCCGGACCTGACCTTTCGCCGCGCCGTTGCTCTCTTGATGACCACGATTTTCGGCATCTATCTCGCGGTCCGGTTTGAATGGCGCCGCCTTGTTGAAATCATCGCGGCCACGTATCTGCTCTTAGGGCTCCTCTCCGTCATTCTTGCACTGGTCTTTCCATCCATGGGCATCATGACGAACATGCACGCGGGCGCTTGGTCTGGCCTATTTGTGGAGAAAAATGCCCTCGGCGGTCACATGGCGCGCGGCTTGGCGTTTGGCTTTATGGCTGTTTTCGTGGTCCCGAAGCGCGCATGGATTTGGGTTCCAATGTGCGTGCTCCTTGTCGCCCTCGTTGTCCTGTCAACCTCTAAAACCGCTTTGGTCGGTCTGGTTCTGGTGCTTGGGATCATTTTTTCTAGTGCTGGCATTACACGTCATCCTGCCATCGCGGCAATTGGCATTTGGGGGCTGCTAACGCTCGTCGGAATAACTCTGGCGGTATCAGTTTTGATGCCGGATTTGCTGTTTGGCTTGATCGGGAGAGACCCCACCCTTACCGGTCGAACCGAAATTTGGGCCGCTTTGCAGCAATACATCCAAGCCCGCCCGCTCCTCGGTTATGGCTATGGGGGCTTCTGGTTCCAGCCCTTAGGTCCAGCCTTCCTCGTGCGTGAATTGTTGGAATGGCGCGTCCCAAACGCCCACAATGGCTGGCTGGAAACTCAGTTAGCGTTAGGGCTCATTGGCTTGGCCATCATGGCGGCTGCCTTCGCGCAAACGCTTTCCCAATCTATCACACACGCTCTTCGCTGGCCCATTGGGCCGTGCATGATTGCCTATCTGGCGGCATATGGATTGTTTTCCGTGTCAGAAAGCATGGTGCTTCAGCACAACAATCTGACATGGGTTTTGTTTGTTGTGATCGCCACCAAGGTCGCGCTCCCAAGCGGGGCACGCCAAGCACCCGTTCAGGTCACCCGCGACGTACCGTAAAACTTCTGGCGAAACCCGCCAAACCACAGCATTTTTCCGGCCCCGCGCGCCGTCAAATCCAGCGTCGTGCCCCAGCGCGGGTCACGGATCAGCCACAGTCCAGCCGTCACCAACCCCATACCCAGCATTTGCGCCAAGCCCTTAGCCATCCAGCCCGCCACAGCACCCCATTTCCCGCGCTCAGCACAATCGGTCACCACCCCATGGCCATGCGCAAAGGAGCGCCGCAGCGTGTAAGCCCAGCGTGCGCGTGCGGGCGGAACGATCTCCCACACTTTTGCTTTTGAGGCCCACGCAAACGTGCCACCAGCGCGCTGCAGGCGCCTGAACAGCGTGTCGTCCTCGCCGCCAAACTCATTGGCCCCAAGGTCAAACGGGGGTGAAAATGCCAGAGCCGTTTTGGTTCGGAACAGCGCATTGCCAACGCCATAATAGCCATCGATCAGCCCGTCTGGTCCATCATGGCTGCGCCCAAAGAAACGCTCGAAATAGGCGCGCGGCGTGGGCGCGGGCTCCGGCAAGCGGGTGTGCACCGCGCCAAAAATCACATCGGCTTTCGTTTCGGCCTCCGCCGCCATCAGCGCAGCCAGCCAGCCGGGCTCAGCTTCCTCATCATCATCGAGGAAGGCCACAAACGCGCCCTTAGCCACCGCTACGCCCGCATTGCGCGCATTCGCAACACCCGGGCGCGGCTCATGCACCCAGATCACAGGGAAGGGGGCCTTCGCTTTCAGCACCTCAGCCACGTCGCGCGAAGGGGCTTCGGGCGCGTTGTCGATAATCACCAGTTCAAGAGTAGAAAGATCGATACCGGTTTGCGCGATGATGCTTTCACCGGCAATATTCAAACCCTGCGGCAGCCGAAATGTCGGGATCATCACCGTTATGAGGGGCGCCTCACTCATGCAATCGCCTCCGCTGCCCACGACGCCCGCCACAGTTTAGCCGAAAGCCCACGCAGTGGCATGGGCGTCAAGCCAAAGGGATCGCGCGCCAGAAATGCCCATATCGGTCGAAATAGCGCGTGCGGAAACTTGCCTAAGGCGCGCGCCACCCGAACGCCGTGCAGCGATCCTGCATCGGGGTGGCCATCCAAAAGCCGCCTCAGATTAGGCCCGGCGCCGCGGTATTTTCGCAGAAGCGTTTCGGCGTCATCAAGCCCTAAATGGGTCGCGGGAATATCAACATGGTGGATGCTGAACTTCGCAGAAGCCCGCATTGCCCAATCCACATCCTCCCAACCCCAGCCGGAAAAACCGGCATCAAACGGAACCTCGGCAATCACATCGCGACGTACCAGCAGATTAGACGTGGCAACGGCCAAGGGCCCACGCGCCTCCCGAACCGCCAAAGCTGGGCAATCCGTTGTCCGCGCCAGATAATAGGTCAGCGCATTGGCGCGGCTTTTTGAGACTTGCGCCGTCGTAAAACCGCCAAAGGCAATCGGGGGATTGTGCTCGGCAATCAACCCCAACCATCGCTCAAGGAAGTCGGGATTATCGGGTGCCATATCGGCGTCCAGAAACAGAATGAACGCGCCTTGAGCCGCCTTAATCAAGGCGTTGCGCGCCGCGGATCGGCCCTGATTACTCGCCAGCGTAATAAGGTGCCCATCTCCTGGAAAGGCGGCGAGGGCCATCTCAATACGCTCGGTTAGCGCGGCATCCCCTGTGCCGTCGTCGGCAATATAAAGGGATGTCTTATCGGCAAGCCTTAATCGGCCAAGCGCCTTGATTAGATCCGATGGATCATCGCGGAAAAAAGGAATGGCAATCGAAAGCGCGGTCATGCGGTCGCCTTCTGCGCGCGCGCCTGCCACCACGCCAACGCCAAGCTCCGAACATCGCCAATGTTCAGCGCCAGGGCCGCTAGGCCATAAACGGCCGCGCCCACAACCGCCTTCAGGCCTAGTTCCACGATCCCGCCCGGTGAAGGCAACACTAGAACAACCGCCCCCATCGCCGCACACGCAGCGGCTACACGCGCGATTTCTCCAAGTGGCGCGGCCAGCGGTGCCAGCGCGCAACCCCGCCACGCCAAAACGGCAAACCCAACGCCATAGGCAATCACAGCCGCAGCGACCGCCCCTTCAAGCCCGAAGCGCGGGATCAAAACGGCATTCAACGCCACGCTCACAACCACAGGCACCGCAAGCACCAGCAGCAATTCGCCGGTCCTGCGCGCCAATTTGAAGCCCTCGCCAAAATAGGTCAGAGCCACGCCACCCAGAAGTGATGAAAGCGCAATCCATGGGGCAATCTGGGCCGCTTCCGCCCGCAGGCTTTCACCCACAAGCAACTCAGCAAACGGCTTAGCCACAAGCGCCAAACCCAGCGCCGCAGGGGCCGCCAAGGCGATCAGCGTCGTAAACGCCTTTTTGGACACAGCTCGAAGCCCCTCAGCGCCCTCTTTTTCATAGGCAGCCGTCATGAGGGGCACGAACGCCATAGCCGTCCACACGATCAAAATGTCCATCGGCCGGGCAGCAAGCTGATAGCCAGCAGCATAGGCACCAACAGCAGCCTCACCCAGATAATGCGCAATGAAGAAGCGGTCGGAGCTTGCAATCAGCATCTGCATGGCAACACAGGCAGCCACTGGAATGCCAAACACGGCATAGGCCCGCGCGCGATTGGCATCGAAGTGCCCGCCGACGCCCCGTTTCCAAAGAACGGGCCATTCAAAGAATAAGCAAAGCGCCACCGCGACCGCCATACCAATATAAGGCCCGGCCGCGCCCGCGCCGGCAAAAACAACCGCAGCAATGCCCAGCACAAAGCCGCCAAGTGTGTGCAACATGTCGATCCGCACATAGCGCTGAACGTCCAAGGCCGCCCGGCGCGTTTCCAGCGCGATCCGTAGGGCAGAGCGCCCCAGCGCCCCGCCAAACGCCGCGCCGAGCGCCAATTGCAACGCGGGATCATGGCGCAACAGAAACAGGCCAATCGCCGTCAAAAGGCCCGTCAATGCCGCGCTCGCACCATAAAGCCGCAACAAGGTCGCAAAGTGGTTGCGCTCGTCCGGCCCATCTTGAACGGCGGCATAAAACCGAACGGCCGCCGCCTCTACCCACGTCATCAGCACATTATGGCCTAGGGTCACCGTCGCAAACACCAGCGCCCAGCGGCCATAGTCCTCAGGCGACAAAACCCGTGTCAGCACGGCAATCGTGCCGAAGCCAACCACCGCTTGCACGAGGTTGGCCGGCAAATAGCCTGCGAGATGTTTCCCTAACATGGCCTAGCGGTTCTTCGCGGCGTCACCCGCCAATACGGGGATGGTCGCGACCATGATCCATAGATCGAGCCAGAAATTACGCCGCTCAATATACTCTACATCCAAGCGTACGCGCTCGCGCACTTCCTCGGGGCTGTGAATTGGTCCGCGTGAACCATTGATCTGCGCCCAGCCGGTCATGCCCGGCTTAATCCGGTGGCGGTGCGCGTATTCGTCCACCAAACGCTCGCTCTTTTCCTCGCCTGTTTTCATACCGATGGCATGTGGACGCGGCCCAACCAGCGACATTTCGCCAGACATCACATTGAACAATTGTGGCAGCTCATCCAGCGAGGTCTAGCGAATAAACCGCCCAATGCGGGTAACGCGCGGATCGTCTTTTGCTGTTTGGCGTTCAGCTTTGAAGTCCGCCTGATCGGCCCTCATAGACCGGAACTTCCAAACGCCGATGGTTTCATTATTGAAGCCATGCCGCGGTTGCCGGAAAAATACCGAGCCGGGGCTGTCGAGTTTGATCGCAATCGCTACCAAAATCATGATGGGGGAGAAGATTGCCAGCGCCAAAGCGCCAATCGTCACGTCTTGTACCCGCTTCCAGAAGGCCCGCCGTGCATCCTCTGGCCGCCCGGAAACGTACACCACTGGGGAATCCGCCACTTGCGCCAATGACGTGCTCGCCGGGTCAAACCCTTGAACATCCAGCAGCAAAACCACCTTGTTCGGCATAGTTTTCAGACGCTCAACCAACGCCTTCACGCGCGCGGGCGCCGCGGTGGTCACCGTTACGATTACACGGTCAACCAAGGGCAATTCAGGCCAAGCCAACAACGCATCAAGCCCACCCAGAATGGGTGCGCCACCAATATCGACAGGCGTGCGCGAGGCGCGATCATCGAAGATGCCCAGCACATTCAGATCGCCGGACTTTGCATTCCGTTCAACCAGCGCCTTGGCGTTTTCCGTGGCCCCCACAATCACGACATTTAGCGCAAAATACCCAGCGTGCGTCAAAACACGCAGAACACCGCCCCAGAGTCCGTGGAGTAGAACCAGCGTGCCGGAGGTCACCGCAAAAGCAGCGGCGGCTTCCTCCACGCCCTCAAGCACCGGACGCCCACAGAATATTGCACCCGCTGCCCCCAAAACCGCGCAAACGGGCAAAGCAAAGATCAGCGAGCCGGAAGCTCGCAGCATCTGGCCAAAGGCCCCAATGCGGGCGGGCAGGCGATAGAGGTCGTTTTCGCGCAGCGTCCAAAACACCCCAACAGACCCAGCAACGGTCGGGATAACTTGGGCAAGCGACAATGCGAGAAACTGCCGTTCCGGCTGAAGCGCGTGCAAGGTCACAGCAAAACACACGATGATGACGAGCATATCCAGCCCTTCAATCGCGTGCCCATAGGATGAGCGATAGAACCGCGCACCGCGAACGCCCTTGCGGGCCCGCCCTATCGGTTGGAACGGCGTTGTGCTTGTTGTGTCAGTCATTGTGCCTCACCAGAGCCACAGTTCTACAGAGAGCATGTCACTAGCCGGTTAAGCGCGCTGCACTTTTGTGCGACGGCGCGCGCTGGGCTTGCTAGAAACCAACAAAGCAGTCAAACAATCCCGATTAGGGGATGGTGCGGGGAGGTTAGCGTTGATCGAAGTGGTGATTGCCGCTTTTGCGGGATATTTGCTGGGTTCAATTCCTTTTGGCTTAGTGATTACGAAGCTCGCTGGCTTGGGCGATATACGCGACATTGGCTCCGGCAATATTGGCGCCACAAACGTGCTGCGAACGGGCCGTCGTGATCTTGCATTGATGACCCTGCTGCTGGACTCCGGCAAGGCTGCCATCGCGTTGGTGCTCGCCCGCCAATTTCTCGGGGAAGATGCCGGTTTCGTTGCTGGTGCGATGGCCTTTATTGGCCATTGCTTTCCGATTTGGCTGCGTTTCCAAGGCGGCAAAGGCATCGCAACCTATGCCGGCGTCATTTTATTTGGCGCTTGGCACGTCGGTTTTGTTTGCGCTGCCCTTTGGCTCGGATTTGCTTTTGTATTTCGTTACTCGTCCCTGGCGGCCCTGGTTGCTGCCGCCCTCGCGCCGGCCCTCGCGTGGTTTTTTAAGGTCCCAATCGTCGGTGTTGCGGCGTTCCTCGCTATGAGCATCATCGTGTTCTTTCGCCATAAAGAGAACATCAGCCGCTTACTGGCCGGAACAGAGCCTAAGATCGGCGCAAAGAAAACCGCCGAAGCTTCCGCGCAGGAACCGCATGAACCACCCCGTTCGTGAGTGCGCTAGCCGCGCAATCGGAAATCGAACGCTTCGCGTGGCTCAGGCTTGCCCGAACAATTGGTGTCGGGCCGGTCACCTTTTTCGGCCTTATCAGCCGCTGTGGCAGCGCAATAGCTGCCCTTGATGCCTTGCCAGAGCTTGCCAAACGCGCGGGCAGAAAGAGCAATTTTCGGGTTCCCGATACCGCCAGCATCGATGAGGAGCTGGACCGGTTAAGCGCGCTTGGCGCCTGCCTCCTTACGCCACTCGACCCCCTCTACCCCCAAGCGCTGGCGGCCGTTTCGCCACCGCCGCCCGTCATTGCCGTGCAGGGCAATGCTGCACTCTTGGCTCGGCCCTGTATTGGTATCGTCGGCGCGCGCAACGCCTCTGCCGCTGGCCTCAAAATGGCGCGTAACCTAGGGGCGGACCTTGGCAAAGCTGGTTGGGTTGTTGTTTCTGGCTTGGCGCGCGGCATTGATGGTGCTGCCCATCAAGCCTCGCTCCCCACAGGCACTATCGCCGTTCTCGCGGGCGGGCTCGATTTCATCTATCCACCGGAACACGAATCCTTGCATCGCCAAATAGCCACACGCGGGGCCCTAGTCTCAGAAAACGCCCTCGGTGCGCCCGTCCATGCGAAAGACTTTCCACGCCGGAATCGTATCGTTTCGGGGATATCTCTCGGTGTCGTCGTGGTCGAAGCCGAGGAACGCTCCGGATCCCTCATCACGGCCCGCACCGCAAGCGAACAGGGCCGCGAGGTGTTTGCCGTTCCCGGCTCGCCTCTGGACCCTCGCGCGCGCGGCACCAATGGCCTCATTCGCTTAGGCGCCACATTAACAGAAAGCGCCGCTGATATTCTCGCCGTGCTCGACAATCTGAAAGAACGCACCTTGCGAGAGCCCGAGCCCTTTGAGATGCCCATCTACGAACCGGCAATTGGTGAACCGAACCTTCGCGATCGGCTGCAATCACTTCTATCGCCCACGCCGGTCAGTCTGGATGATCTTGCAGAATGGACAGGCGCGCCTATTGGCCTCGTCGCGGGGCTTGTGGTTGACTTAGAATTGTCGGGCCAAGCGATCAGCTTGGCAGGGGGCTTTGTTGTGCGCGGAGAGTAGGCAGAAGGGTGAGGCAAATTTTCCTATCGAGTCGCCAAAATCGCCTGCAATGCCCGTCCCGTCGTGCGCCTTTATGGGCAACAACGCCGTATAGAAACAGGCAGCCCACTGTGTTCGCAGCGTGAGCGAACGTCCCCAAACACAGAGACTTCACATAAACCCGCATTGACATCGCCCCCCGGTCAACACCACTTTCCCGCCGCGACCGGGCCGTTTCAATGAGGCACTTACATTTTCCATGCATGTTGTAGTTGTTGAATCCCCCGCTAAGGCGAAGACCATAAATAAATATCTCGGGCCGGATTATACCGTGCTCGCGAGCTATGGGCATGTGCGCGATTTGCCGTCGAAAGATGGCTCTGTGCTGCCAAACGACGATTTTGCCATGATTTGGGAAACCGAAGCCAAGGGTGCGGCACGGGTTAAAGACATTGCTGCCGCTATGAAGGGGGCAGATAGTCTCATTCTTGCAACCGACCCGGATCGCGAAGGCGAAGCGATTTCGTGGCACTTGCTGGAAGAACTAACGCGCCGCAAAGCTATAAAAGGCATGCCCGTCCAGCGCGTTACCTTTAACGCGATCACCAAGGATTCAGTCCTTAAAGCGATGGCGGCACCGCGCGAAATCGACCAGGAACTGGTGGACGCTTATCTGGCCCGCCGCGCGCTCGATTATCTCGTCGGCTTCACGCTCTCCCCGCTTTTGTGGCGCAAGTTGCCGGGTTCACGCTCGGCTGGCCGCGTTCAATCCGTTGCGCTCCGCCTCGTCGTTGAGCGCGAGATGGAAATCGAGCGCTTCAAGAGCCAAGAGTATTGGAGCGTTGGCGCCACAACCGTTGGGGCCGCAAAGGCACCCTTTGAGTCACGCCTCGTCGTCCTCGACGGCAAAAAGCTCGCCAAGCTTGATCTTGGTTCTGAAGGGGCTGCGGACGCTGCCGTCGCTGCTGTTAAAGCGGGCGATTTTTCGGTGGCCTCTGTTGAGGCCAAGCCGGTCAAGCGCGCACCACCACCGCCCTTCACCACCTCAACGCTCCAGCAAGAAGCCAGCCGCAAGCTTGGCTTTTCTGCACAGCGCACCATGCAAGTCGCCCAAAAGCTTTATGAAGGCGTCGATATTGGCGGCGAAACCGTTGGCCTTATCACCTATATGCGGACGGATGGCGTTTCGATGGACGAGGCCGCGCTTCAGCAATTGCGCGGTGTTATTGGCGCGCGATTTGGCAAGGAATACGTGCCGGACGCGCCACGGCGATACACTGCAAAAGCCAAAAACGCCCAAGAGGCCCACGAAGCCATCCGCCCGACCGATCCTAACCGCCACCCCAATGGCTTGCGGCTCGAGCCCGATATGGCACGGCTTTACGAGTTGATCTGGAAGCGGGCGATGGCGAGCCAGATGGAAGCCGCGCGCCTTGAGCGCACCACCATTGACATGATCGATGCTAAAGGCCGCGCAGCGCTGCGCGCCACCGGCCAAGTTGTTCTATTCGATGGCTTCTTCGCGCTCTACCAAGAAGGCCGGGACGAGCCTTCGGAAGATGACGACGACGCCCGCCTGCCCCAGGTAAAGGTAGGCGAGGCGATCACTGTTTCCAAGGTAACGCCTGAGCGCCACGTGACCGAGCCGCCGCCGCGCTATACCGAAGCGACCTTGGTCAAAAAGATGGAGGAGCTCGGCATCGGCCGCCCTTCGACCTATGCCTCGGTTCTGCAAGTACTGCGCGACCGCGAATATGTCGCGATGGATCGCCAGCGCTTTATCCCCGAAGATAAGGGCCGCCTCGTCACCGCCTTCCTCGAAAACTTCTTCAAGCGCTGGGTGGAATATGATTTCACCGCAGACCTCGAAGACCAACTCGATAAGGTTTCGGCGGGCGAGCTCGACTATAAAAAGGTCCTGCGTGATTTCTGGACCGCCTTCTCTGCCCAAGTCGCTGAAATGTCGGAGCTGCGCATTGGCGCGGTGATTGACGCCATTGATGCCGCGCTGAGCACCCACGTATTCCCGGATAAGGGTGACGGCGTTGATCCGCGCGTGTGCCCGAAGTGCGGAGAGGGCAGGCTATCGCTCCGCCTTGGCAAAAACGGCGCGTTTGTCTCTTGCTCAAACTACCCCGAATGCCGGTTCACCCGTGCCATGGTGGTCGCCGAAGGTGATGAAGATGGTGCCGGCGGCCTTGATGGAAAAATCTTCGGCCAACACCCCGTCACTGGCCAAGATATCGTCCTGAAAATTGGCCGTTTTGGCCCCTATGTTGAAATGGGTGACGGCGAGAAGCCGAAACGCACCTCCCTGCCAAAGGGTTGGAAGGCGGAAGAAGTGACGCTGGAAAGCGCGCTGAAACTTCTCTCGCTTCCGCGCGATGTTGGCCCCCACCCAGAAGATGGGGTGATGATCGAGGCCGCGCTTGGTCGTTTCGGGCCGTTCATCAAGCATGGCAAAGTGTTTGCCAGCTTGCCGGGGATCGAAGATGCGTTCGACATCGGCCTCAACCGCGCTGTTACGGTGCTGGCTGAAAAGCTCGCAGGCGGCGGCCGGCCCGCGCGCACGGTTGCAGCCGCCCTAAAGGAGCTTGGCGAAAGCCCCGTGACCGGCAAGCTGGTGCGCGTATTGGCTGGCCGCTTTGGCGCTTATGTTACCGATGGCGAAACCAACGCGACCTTGCCGAAAGGTGCGATCCCGGAGGACATGACGGCGGAGGAAGCGATCACCTTGCTTGCCGCGCGTGCGGCTCTTGGCCCGCCAAAGAAGGGCGCAAAGCGTAAACCCGCCGCAAAGGCCACCGCTTCAAAGCCAGCAGCCGCCAAAAAACCTGCTGCCGCCAAGAAACCCGCTGCAAAAAAGCCATCAGCCAAGAAGGCGGCCGCTAAGAAAGCCGCACCCAAGAAGGCCGTTACCGCGTGAAACGCGTTAAGCCGCCTCGTCGCCAACCCAAGGCGGGGCGGATTTCGGCTGTTAAGCTGTCCAAAGCCCCACGCGCAACGCAAGGCGTGCCGGATCGCCAAACCCTGCTGGATTTTCTCGCCCAATCCGGCGGCAATATGGGCAAGCGCGAACTGTCAGACGCTTTCGCAGTAAAGGGCGAAGATCGCCGCGCCCTTAAAGCGCTGCTCAACGAACTGGAAGACGAGGGCCTGCTCGCGCGCTCAGGCCGTAAGTCCTTCACGCCCGCAGACCGCCCGCCCGAAAGCGGCATGTTTGAGCTGGTCGAGATCGACATTGACGGTGAGGCTTGGGTTCGCGCCTGCGGGCGCGAGGGGCTGTTCGGCCCCAAAGTCGCCATTGCGCCCATTCGTGGCGCGCCAGCCCACCCAGCCCTTGGCCTGAACGAGCGCGCGATTTGCCGAACAGAACGCATCGCCGATGGCAGCTATGTCGCGCGCGTCATCAAAAAGCTCGGCAACTCCTCTGCCATTAAGATCGTCGGCGTTTTTCACGCGGGTGACCGCTTCACCGGGCAAGCCGGAAGGGTGGAGCCCGCCGACAAGAAGAATAAAGGCGATCTGATCATTCCCGCCGAAAGCCGTGGCGAGGCAAAAAACGGTGACCTCGTCGCGTGTCGTTTGCTGCCGGGTCGCGGGTTTGGTCCCAAACGCGCTGCCATTATTGATGTGTTTGGCCGCTCGGACGATCCACGCGCCGCCTCTATCCTCGCCATCGCTGCCCATGGCATCCCGATGGGCTTTGAAGACGACGAGATTGCCCAAGCCGAACAAGCCCTCCCGGCCAGCCTCGATGGCCGCGTGGACTTACGCGCAACGCCCCTCATCACCATCGACCCCGAAGATGCACGTGACCACGATGATGCCGTGTTCGCTGAGGCCGATACGGACCCTAGCAATCCTGGCGGTTGGAAAATCCTGATCGCGATTGCCGATGTGTCCTATTACGTCACGCCGGGCTCCGCGCTGGATCGTGGTGCCCTCATGCGTGGCAATTCGGTCTATTTCCCCGACCGGGTTGTCCCGATGCTGCCAGAAGCCCTGTCGACAGATTTGTGTTCCCTGAAAGAGGGCGAGGAGCGCGCCTGCTTGGCGGTTGAGATTGTCATTACCGCTGATGGTCGAAAGCGCCGTCACCGCTTCATGCGCGGCCTGATGCGCTCCGCTGCCAGCCTGACCTATGGCCAAGCACAAGCCGCGATTGACGGAAATCTAGACGAGCAAACCGCGCCTATCCTCGAAACGATCATCAAGCCGCTCTATGGTGCCTATGCCAGCTTGTGCGTTGCGCGCGATGCCCGCAGCCCGCTGGAAATCGACAGCCCGGAGCGCCGCATCAAAATCGAAGACGGCGTTGTCGTCGCGATCAATCTGCGGGAGCGTTTCGACGCCCACCGCCTAATTGAAGAAATGATGATCCAAGCCAATGTGGCCGCCGCCGAGGCGCTTGAGGCCCAGCATGCTGCCTTGATATACCGGATTCACGACGCCCCAAGCGCCGAGAAGATTGCTGCCCTCGCAGACTTCCTTGCGACCGTCGGCCTGAACTGGACCAAGGGCGAAGTGCCCACACCGGCGCGCTTCAACCGCATTCTCGCGCTCGCCAAGGCCGGAGAGAACGCCGCCGTCGTCAACGAAGTCGTCCTACGAAGCCAAGCTCAGGCCATTTACGACCCCGAGAATATCGGCCATTTCGGGCTAAACCTCACCAAATACGCCCACTTCACCTCGCCAATCCGGCGCTATGCGGACTTGATCGTCCACCGCGCTCTGATCCGCGCGTTTGGCTTTGGCAACGATGGCCTCACCGATCGCGAAATCGCAAAACTCCCCGTTATCGCTGAAGCCATCACCGTGCTGGAGCGCCGCGCCATGGCCGCAGAGCGTGACGCGACGGACCGCTACGTTGCCTCGTTCCTCGCCGATAAAGTTGGCGCGGAGTTTGAGGGCCGGATCACTGGCGTCACCAAGTTCGGCCTTTTTGTGCGCCTTGCTGAAAGCGGTGCTGACGGCCTATGCCCCGCGGCGCGTTTGGGCAGGGAGTTCTTCTTCCACGATGAGCGCAGCCATGCCCTCGTCGGCCAAGAATCCGGTGGACGGTTTGAACTGGGCCAGATAGTCACCATTCGGCTTGTTGAAGCCGTCCCGGTTACCGGTGGATTGTTGTTCGACATGCTAAGCCGCCCGATCCCCGGTAAGCCGCCGGGTCGAGGCAGCATGATGCGGCGCGCCAACCCCTCCCGGCGACCCATGATTAAAGGACGCCGATGACGCCGGAAAACAAAGCCTTGCTCGATAAAGACGACGCGCCCTTCGATGCAGCGGACCCGACGCGCCCTCAAAAGGCTCCCCGCCCGAAAGACGCCGCCACGCTGATTCTCATCCGCCGCGATGGCCCCATGCCGACCATTTTGATGGGCTGCCGCTCGCGCGGGCATGATTTCATGCCTAATAAATATGTGTTTCCTGGTGGCCGTTTGGATCGCGCCGATCGCCATGCCCCGGCCATCTCGGAACTCGGTGAGGCGACGTTGCAAGACCTCGCTAAGGAAGGCTCGCGCCGTAATGGCCGCGCCTATGCCTTGGCGGCCGTGCGCGAATTGTGGGAAGAAGCGGGCCTCATCGCGGGCAAGCCCGGCAGAGCTAAGGGCGGCCCCAAGGATGCGTCGTGGCGCAAGTTTTTGGCCACAGGAAACCTCCCTGATCTAGCCCCAATGACCTTTATTGCCCGCGCCATAACCCCACCCTATCGGCCAAAACGGTTCGACGCGCGGTTCTTCATGGCGGACGCCGAGGCCATCCTCCTCGATGATCGCCCGCCCGCTGAAAGCCGCGAGCTGGCGGATCTTCGCTGGTTCACCATGGAAGAAGCCCTCACGCTCGACCTGCCCAACGTCACGCGGGTTATCTTGGGCGAAGTAGCTGAGCGGTTGGCCCAGCAGGGCGAGCGCGTTGGCCCGCCTTTCTTGCGCTGGACCCGCTCTGGCCATCGCATGGACCGTTTGTGAGTGCGGAGCCCTACAAGGAGGACGCCGACCGCCCGGATACGCCACGTTGGAAATATGGCGTTATGGCGGGATTGGCGTGCGGGTGTGCAGCTGCCACCAGCTTTGGCCTCAACGCGCCGCTCTTTGCCCTAAAGCTTGATGATCAAGGCGTCGCTGAGGCCATTGTCGGCCTGCTGGTCACAGTCTCTGGCGTTGCCGCACTTACCGCCACGCCCCTTGTGCCGTGGCTAATGGGCCGCTTCGCCGTCAAAGCCATCCTTGGCGCGTCGCTGGCAATGCTGGCGCTGACGTTTCTGATTTACCCAATCGCGAACGACGCAGTGTCGCTCACCGCGCTGCGCTTTGTTTTTGCGGCCACCACGACGCTTCTTTACGTCGCCTCGGAGGCTTGGTTTCTTGAGCTAACCCCGGTGCGCTTCCGTGGCCGCCTTTTAGGGGCTTACGCAACCGTCTTTGCTGGTGGTTTCGGCATTGGCGGCCTCGTCATCGCATGGTTCGGCCATACCGGCTTTGCCCCGGCTTTGGCCGCGGCAACCATCATGGCGGTGGCAGGCTTGTTTCTACTGATCCCCGCGCCCAGTGCCACGAAGCCGGAAGGGGCAGCTGCAAAACCATCAGCTCTATGGTCCCGCTTCCTTGTTGCTCCGGCCATCTTCATCGCCCCCTTCGCCATGGGGGCCATTGAAACCGCTGCTTTCAACCTTTTTCCGCTGTGGACGCGCCGCGTCGGCTTTCCCGATGAAGCCGCTGGCTATCTCATCTTTGCGGCCGCCCTAGGAAATGTGGTTCTGCAAGCCCCCATTGGCCTGCTTGCCGAGAAGATTGGTCGAGAGCGCGTTTTGGTTGGCGTCAGCCTCATTGGCATTATCGGCCCCTATTTTATGGCGATCGCGACGAGCCCCATGCAGGTTTATGCCGCTGCCTTTGTCTGGTCTGGCTGCGTCACAGCTTTTTACGTCTTGGGCCTGATCGGCCTTGCCCAGCGTTTTCCTGCCAAGGAACTCGCCGCTGGTAATGCGGCCTTCGCCTCGGCGTATGGCGTTGGGCAATTGGTCTCTCCGGCGATGGCCGGTGGCGCTATGGGTGTCATTGGTCCCTCTGGTCTCATGTGGTTCATGGCGGCCGTCGCCGTCGTCCCCTTGGTCGCGTTGCTGCTAGAAATGGCAGCGCAACGCCGCAAACAGCGGCCCAGCGGTTGACTTCGCAGGCCCCTTATGGCCTAAGCCCGCTTCCGATTTCGATACCCGTCTCTTTGACGATTTCCGTGAGTGCGCGCCATGGCCAAACCGGCCTCCATCAAGATCCGCCTGAACTCCTCAGCCGGCACAGGTTTCTTCTACGTCACCAAGAAGAACGCCCGTACCAAGACCGATAAGCTGAAGATGAACAAGTACGACCCCGTCGTGCGCAAGCACGTTGAGTTTGTCGAAGGCAAAATCAAGTAAGAGCCTTGCTCTCGCGAACGCTTTAACGCGCGCCCCAGTGGCGCGCGTTTTCGTTTGTGGCTTTAGGCATCAATCGCCTTCGTCGCGTTTGCCTGCATCTGGTGCCACGCAAACGCGCCAACGCACACAGACCCTAGCGTGATGAAACCTGTCAAGGCGCCTTTCAGAACGAGGTTGACCAAATTGCCCGGCTGAAACAAAGCCCCCAAAGTCGTGGGTTGAACGCTCGTCGAGCCGCCCATCGCGCCACCAATCCAGCCAAACAAGCCGCTGCCAATCAGGCTGAACACGATAGCAATCAGCCCCCACAGTAAATACGCACCCATCAATTCCCAAAAGGCGCCTTTGGTCTGCCCGATCCAGCTCCGCACATTGATCCGCTGCTCGGCATGGGTCACCACGCCAAACAAAGATAATCGCACCAAGACCGTCAGAATAAAACAAAGCGCCACAACAACGATGGCAACGCCCAACAATCCACCAATAACGCCCGCAGCGCCGCCAGAGGGAAATGCCGCAGAGATCGCTGTGCCGATAGCGATCAAAATGCCGACGCCCACGAGGATCAAAGCGTAAGCCAGCAAAAACACACCAAACGCGGCCAATTGAGCCAACACCAATCGGATCTCGTCCGCCCCCAGCGCTAACCCCCACATTTTGGTTTCTTGGCTAAACACCGTTTTCCGCAGTGCAGACGCGAGCATCACCGTGCCGAAAGCAATTTGCACCAATGACAAAAAGAGGATGCCGGGCCAGTTCAGTGACTCAAACAGCGCCATCGCCGCATCATTATTTCCTTGTAGCGTGCCTTGCGCCTCAATGATCTTGTTCAAATCGGCGTTCACGCCGGTGATGGTGCCAATGGCGGTTGTAGCCACCATGATCGCGGCAGAAAGCGCTGCAAATTTCAGCACATAGTTGCGGTCGCGCTTGGTAAATGGGAAAATCGCGAGGGCAGCATCAGAGGGCGAAAAAGGCGAAGGCATTAAAGAGCTCCAGTCGAGCTGCACTCTACCAAGTGCGTAGCCGCTCGACTACCGTCAATTCACGTTGCTGCGTTTGGAGCCATACCGAGGCCACACTTTTAAGGAGCCTCTGCCAAAACACGATCCACCTCAGCCAACACCGCCTCCCAAGCGCGCTCCATGTCGGCGGTCCAGCCTTCGGCACAGAGTCTTTGAAAGCTTTGCTTCAGGCTCCCGAAAAACACCGGATACAGCTCCGCCTCAATGCCAAACTCTTGATGGGTTACGCGCTCATTGCGAAAAAGAAACCGCGCATAGGCTTTGCCTTCTGCAAGATCGAGCAGCCCGCTCAACACTTCGCTCAGCATATGGCCGCGAATGCTGCCACGATTATCACGCGCAAAAAGCGCCTCAGTTTGAGGGTGTTCGGCAAAAAAGTCGGCGTACACGTAAGAAGTCGGATCACCAACGCGTTCGGTAACAGCAGCGTAGCTGGCTTCTAAGCTCGAACGAATATCCATCAAACCGCCAAGGCTAATTCAGCACCCGCGTCGCAACGGGGCTATCCAATGAGAACACCGGGATTGCGGCAAGAAAGATATCGCCACCCTCGGTTTTCATGTCATAGGTCCCTGTCATGAACCCAGACGATGTCGGCAGCGGCGCTCCCGACGTATAGATAAAGCTATCGCCCGGCTTCAAAATAGGCTGCTCACCAATAACCCCAGGCCCTGAGATGTTTTGCACGTTCCCACGGGCATCGGTAATGTTCCAGGTGCGCCCGGTAAGCTGAACGGTTACGTCGCCTTCATTGGCAATTGTAACCGTGTAGGCCCAGATGAACCGATTGGTCGAAGGATCCGATTGATCCGATAAATAGCGCGGCTCAACCGTAACGATGATGCCGTTGGTTTCAGCGCGATAACTCATAGCGCCGCCACTGTTGCGGCGGCGGCATCCAGTGCACGCATAAGGTCCTCAGCAAGATCATCAAAGTCCTCAAGGCCAACTGATAAGCGCACCGTTCCCGCTTCTATGCCGATTTCGCTGCGCCCCTCGGCGCTCATCGCATAATGGGTGGTCGTTTCAGGGTGGGTTGCAAGGCTTTTGGCATCGCCAAGATTATTGGAAATATCAACGACCTGAAGCGCGTTCAAAAACGCATGCGCTGCCGCTTTCCCGCCCTTCAAATGCATGGCGATTAAGGTGCCACCAGATTTCATTTGCGCTTTGGCGATAGCATGTTGGGGGTGGTCTGTACGAAACGGATAGATCACGCGCGGCGCTGAAGCATGGTCTGCCATGAGGTCAGCCAAGCGCGCGGCGGTGCCGCATGCATGGTTGACCCGAAGAGCCAATGTCTCCAACCCACTTAACACAACCCACGCCACAAAGGGCGACATGGCCGGCCCCGTATGGCGCAAATAAGGGTCTAGGTGATCGGTAATATACGCTTTATCAGCCAAAATCGCGCCACCGAGTGTGCGACCCTGACCGTCCATGTGTTTCGTGGTCGAGTAAACGATGATGTCAGCGCCAAGTTCCATTGGCTTTTGAACAATGGGGCTCGCGAAAATGTTGTCGACGATCAAGCGCGCGCCAGAAGCTTTCGCCAAGCCAGCCAACGCTCGAATATCCACAATATCCAGATTGGGGTTTGTCGGGCTCTCCGCGAAAAGTGCCTTGGTTTCTGGCCGTATTGCCGCTTTCCACGCTTCCGTGTCTGTGCCGTCGACCAAGGTGCATGGAATGCCAAATCGCGGCAGTAGCGTCTCAATCACCCAGCGGCACGAAGCAAAAAGCGCTTTGGCCGCAACCACGTGGTCGCCCGCCTTCAAGAAACACATCAGCGATGCGCTGACAGCGGCCATGCCAGAAGCTGTTAAGCGGCACGCCTCAGCGCCTTCCAAAAGCCGCAGCCTATCCTCCAAAACCGTATTGGTCGGGTTAGCGTAGCGCCCATAAAGATAGCCGGGAGAATTGCCCAAAAACCGCGCTTCGGCTTCCTCTGCGGAATCATACACAAAGCCCGATGTGAGATAGAGCGCCTCGCTTGTCTCTTTGTGTCGGCTGCGCGTCATCGCGCCACGCACAAGAACAGTATCGCGTCGCCAAGTTTTCTCGTCGCTACTCATCGCACATTCCTCGATCAACAGCGGCGTAAGAGGCCCGGGGCAATGGGTCAAGCGCGCGGCGATGGCCCGCACACCTGACCCTTCAGTGCCTTATTCCGAAATCAAACAAAACGCGCTCAAAACGCTGTTTTTACAACTAATCGAACGCTTCGGCCGGGGCGCGGCAGCACATCCTTCAGGAAAGACGTCGCAACGCGCGCATCTTCATCCGTCAGGTTTTGTCCATCAAGAACGATTGCCAAGCGGTCTGGATCGGACAACGGCCGCCACGTCACGCTTGCATGCAGCATCGTATAGCCTTCGGTGGGAAGCTCTAGCGCACCAGGCCGGTTCTGATCGCCAGCCATCTCAGCCTCCACACGACCAGCCCATTGGCCGCTATCAAGCGTAGTGCCAATGCGCAATGTTTGTGGGGGAATGCGCGGAACATTGCCGCCGCCCTTAAAGCTCGCGCGAACGCTATCGAACGCGCCTTCAACACCCCAAATGAAGGGCCCCACTTTGGCAAGCTCAGCCGAAACAGCCAATTCACCGCCTGTAAAGGTCGCATCGCGCTGGCTTACTTCATACACAGGCAGGTCGTCTTCAATGCCACCTGTCGGGGCAAAGCCGATGAAACCATCAAAGCCGATCCGCCAGATGTTGAGTTCGGTCTTTATCCGTCCATGGGTCCAGCGAGCAGTCCCTTCAATCGAGCTCGCGACCTCACGTCGAAGATTAGGATTGCCAACTTCATACGACTGCGTTGCGTTATGCGGGCCATCAGCAAACAATTCCTGATCGGTCGGCGCCCGCTCGGTTCGGCTTAGGGTTACGCCCAAAAATGCCCCATCGACAGGCTTATAAAAAAGCGCTCCGGAAACAGAACTGGTATCAAAGGTCTTTTTCGCCGCGGCTGTTCTTAAGACTTTTCGATCCAAACGGCCGCCAATCTCGCCACCCCATTTGCCATCCGCATAACGCTCAACAACATAGAAGCCCGTCTCTGAGGTCTCTGTTGCCGGCAAAAATGCCTCTTCGCCTTCAGCCTTGAAGTCAGACCGAAGTGCCGAAAGCCCAATAACGCCGGTCCATTTACCCAAGGTCCGTGTGGTGCCTTGCAAGCGTGCTTCATATCCCTTGTTCGAAAACCGCGTTCCGATTTCGCCATCGGGTTCTTGCTCAATGTGGCGATAGTTTGCGCCGCCAACACTAAGCGCGATCTGATCTAAGTAGCCGATATCGCGATCAATTTGCAGTCGTGTGTCGAGGCGGGTTTGGCGCATGTCGATGCGCCCACCTTCAGCCGGCCCTTCCGGCGCAGCAACCAGTCGCCCGCGTGCGTCGAAAATTGGCGGACCATTTGGCAAGCCATACTCATTGTGCAGTGTCTTGGCGGACACCCCGAAATAGCCCCAATCCTCCAGCCAAGCCACCCCGATAGTAGCGGACTGTGACCGAGTATAGGAGTTGAAGAGCGATCCTTCTTCGTTGGAAAGCGGCAGTCCAGCAGCGCGTGCGCGGTCGCGCAGAATGTCGGATTCAGCAAAGCCGGGGATCGTGTAATCACTGGTGTCGCGCTGAAAAGCGGCAATGCGGAGCGCCAGCTTGCCGTAGCGAGAAACGGCCGCCGCGGTGGCAAAGCGTCCGTCATCGACGCTGCTCAGCCCCACCGAGCCGTCAATGCCCCAGCCTTTTTCCGGAATGACGGTTGGAATCCTTTGATCAACGATGTTCACCACCCCGCCAACAGCATTGCCGCCATAGATCAAAGCCGCTGGGCCTTTGAGAACTTCGATGGTCTCCGCCTCAAGCCCATCCGAGGTCACGGCGTGATCGGGTGAAACTGATGCGGCATCGATGCCGCCAAGGCCGTTAGACAAGACCCGAATTCTGTCCTCGCCAAGGCCGCGAACAATAGGGCGGCTCGCGGCTGCCCCGAAAAATGTAGAGGCGACGCCGGGTACAGACTCAAGGCTTTCCCCAAGGCCGGCAAAAGAATGCGCCGTCAGTTCGGCGCCGCTCAGCACCGAAACGCCTTGCAAGATTTCGCCAGCGTCTTGGCGCAACGCGGACGCCGTCACGATAACGGTCTCGGTGCGCGGAGAGGGCGCTTGCTGGGCGAAAACGGGGGAGGCGCAGAGAGGAACCAACGAAGAAAAAATCAAAAGCGCCTTTTTGGTCATTGCATAATCCTGTAAGAATTTATGCAATGTAATACTATTACATCACGCCTGAAGGCAACCATCGCGCTTTTGGCAAAGTCATGGCACACTCATACCTATGCACGCCCATGCCCATTCGATTCCCGATTCACTCAAGGCCGCCGAGGCCGCTTGCGCGCGCGAGGGCGAAAGCTTTACCCCCCTACGAAAGCGCGTTTACACGCTCTTGCTGAGCGCCGAAGGTCCGGCAAAGGCGTATGATCTCCTAGCTCAAATCGGCGAACCGGGCCGCCCTGCAAAGCCGCCGACCGTTTATCGCGCCCTCGAATTTCTCGTTCGTTTGGGGCTTGCACACCGCATTGAGAGCCTAAACGCCTTTGTCGCGTGTGACATTTCTCACTCCCATCACGCAGCCGCATTTTTGATCTGCGACAATTGTGGAACCGCACAAGAGGTAGAATCAGCCAGCGTGGCAGCCGCTCTTACAACAGCGGCAGAGGCAGGCGGGTTTCGGCTGGCAAGCGCAGTAGTGGAAGCGCACGGCATTTGCGGAGACTGCACCCACGCTGCATAACAAGCGCCAAACGGCGGGTGGGGGCTCATGCAGGAATACTGGCGCGGTAGTGTAAACCAATGGGAATGCGACGAGATGGGGCACATGAATGTGCGCTTCTGGGTCCGGCGTTCCATGGAAGGCTTGGCGGTCATGGCCCCCAGCCTTGGCTTACCTCATGCTTTTCGTGCGGGTTCTGGCGCGACGATCTTGCCGCTCGATCAGCACATCAAGTTCATTCGTGAAGCCCATGCCGGCGCCCCATTATTCTTGCGCGGTGGTGTGGTTGCTACCGATGAAACAACAGCAACGCTTTACCAAGAAGTGGTGCACGCCATTTCAGGCGAAATCGGCGCAACATTCCGAACGATCATCGCCCATGTTGAGTCCAAAACCGGCCAACAATTCCCGTGGTCCGATAAAGCGCGCGCAGCGATGTCTGCCCAATTGATCGAGATACCGGAGCATGGATTACCGCGCTCCGTGCCCTATGACGATGTACCCGCACCGAACGCGAGCATCGCGGAAGCGGACGCACTCGGCGTAGCCCGTGTCGGCCTTATGCCTGTTTCGCCCGACGACACGGACGATTTTGGCCGCATTCGGGCTGAAATGTTCATTGGTCGGGTATCGGATGCCGTGCCAAACTTAATGACAACATGGCGAAAACAGGTCGCTGAAGCCGCAAAGGCCGCCGATGGTGTAGCCCGCCGCCCGGGTGCTGCCGTTCTTGAGTATCGCTTGGCGTATCGCGCGTGGCCACGCACGGGTGACATTTTGGAAATTCGCTCCGGCGTAACCTGGGTAAAGGACAAGACACATGCCCTCGTTCACTGGATACTCGATCCGCAAACAGGCCAAGCATGGTGTACGTGCCAAGCTGTAGCAATCACATTGGACCTGATCGCCCGCAAGGCGATGTCAACGCCAGAGCCCCAGCGCAAACTTCTCGAAGAAATGGCGATCCCAGAGCTTACGATCTAACGCAACGCTAGGCGATCAAGGATTTCCTGCGCCACAAAATTGGCTTCCCGAACCGGCGGAAAAGGCCAGCGGGCGATTTGGCCTTTGAACCAGCGCGTCGCATGCTTGGCGAAAAAGCCTTGGTGCAACCGATCAAACTTCGAGCTGCCGCCGTCCAGCTTCAAAAGGTGGCCGGGCTTACCGAACCAAGCCGCGTCCGTAATCATATTGGTCGAGTCTTCGGTCACCAAAACAGCATCGCAATAATGCAGCATCGCGAGATAAGGGTTTGGCCCGTCTTGGGCCTCGTTCGCCCAAAAGCGTGCGCCATAAGTCTCAGCAAAGGCACGAAACCGCGCAACCGCATGCGCTGGTGTGCGGCGCGATGTCGTAATCCACAGTTTGATGTCGCGCACTGGAAGTGGGCTTAGCAGCCGCTCAATCTCGATCGCGCGCCGTTCAGCCATCGTGTGGGTTTTAGAATCGCCGCCCAACACTACAAGCACACGAGGGGAAGGGTCTGCACCATATTCTGGAAACCGCACCGCCGCCGCATCAATCGCTGACTGAGGGTAATGGATCGGTGCCCCAACCGTTGAAATCACGTTTTCACCAATCAAGCCGTCATGCTCAGGCGGCACAACCAGATCAAACTTGGTGGCCGACACGCGCGGGTCTTGCAATTGAACGGTAAACGTTCCGCCAGCAGACCATTTCCGTACCCCGATTGAATAAGGGATAGATCTGCGTCCGCACGCAATCCAGACATCCGGCAGCTCGCCATCCAATATCGCGCGCTGTTCTGGCGGTAAGGCCAGCTTTGGGAAAGGCCACATATCGGCTGGCAGCGAAAGTTGCGGCTCGCCCGGCGTTAGCCGCACCACCCGACTGTCGCCAAGCGGTGCAAGCTCACGCAAAGCATGCATCACGCTCAGCGCTTGACGTTCAATGCCGACACGTCCGTCCGAAACCGCCCAGATGGATAATGGTCGCTCCATCATGGCTGCTCGAAACCCCTATCGCTGATTAGTGGTCCATGAATCGCTGTTTCGCGTGGCCAGATTATGGCCCAAGCGTACAGCGATCAAATCCATTTCAGATCGATAATCTCAAAGCTTTTCGCGCCACCCGGAGCCGCCACCTCAACCGTGTCGCCTACTTCCTTGCCAATCAGCGCGCGCGCGATCGGCGAAGTAACCGAGATTTTGCCGCCCCGCACATCGGCTTCGTCTTCGCCAACGATCTTGTAGGCGTGGGATTCCTCGGAATCTTCGTCCAGCACGGTAACCGTCGCGCCGAACTTGACGCTGCTCCCGCCTAGGCGCGCGATATCGATGATCTGGGCGCGGGCGAGCTTATCCTCAAGCTCGGCGACGCGGCCTTCAATAAAGCTCTGGCGCTCTTTTGCGGCATGATATTCAGCATTCTCAGACAGATCGCCATGCGAGCGTGCCTCAGAGATCGCCGCAATGATCTGCGGGCGTTCCGTCGTTTTCAAACGCTTCAACTCAGCGTCGAGAGCCGTATGGCCCTCGGCGGTCATCGGTATCTTTTCCATGAGGGATTATCTTGCCTGCTTTTGAGGGAAGAGAGGGTGCCGTTACTGGCCCTTTACGTCAAGTATAGGCTTGCAGAGGCCGAACTTCGACCCCATCCGCTGCAATAGTTGCCATCGCCATCACCGCCGCTTTGCCACCGGAGAGCGTGGTATAATATGGTATATTGCGCATAAGGGCGGTCCGCCGGATTGAGAAAGAGTCTTTGAGAGACATCGCTCCCTCCGTGGTGTTTACCACAAAATGCACATCCCCATCCAGCATCGCGTCAACAATATTGGGCTGACCTTCCAAAACCTTGCGGACAGGTCTGCACGGCACGTTGGCATCATCGAGGAATTTGGCGGTGCCACTGGTGGCGACTACCTCGAAGCCCATACCAACGAGATCGCGCGCAATTGCAACGAGCCCTTGCTTATCGCTGTCCTTAACGGACACGAATGCTGTGCCCTTGGTAGGCAAAACGGTGCCCGCAGCCAGCTGGCTTTTCAAAAATGCGCTCGCGAAATCCTTGTCGAGGCCCATAACCTCACCGGTCGAGCGCATCTCAGGGCCCAAGGTCGGGTCAACATTGGCAAAGCGCGCGAAGGGGAACACCGCTTCTTTAACGGCCACATGGTTTAGCGCATGGGCTTGTAAGCCAAAGCTGGCGAGTTTCTTTCCCGCCATTAGCTTTGCGGCCACACCAGCAACGGGCCATCCAATCGTCTTGGCAACAAACGGAACCGTCCGCGAAGCTCGCGGATTGGCCTCCAGAACAAAGATGTTGCCGCCTTGGACGGCAAACTGCACGTTCATCAAACCAACCACGTTTAGCGCCAAGGCCAGTTTTTTGGTCTGAGACTCGATTTCAGCGACGATAGCAGGCGATAGCGAGTAAGGCGGCAGCGCGCAGGCGCTATCGCCAGAATGAATACCGGCCTCTTCGATGTGCTCCATGATCCCGGCGACAAATACGTCCGTGCCATCGCTGAGCGCGTCCACATCAACTTCAATGGCGTCGCGCAAATACTGGTCGATCAGCACCGGCGTATCACCGGAAACGCGCACAGCTTCGGTCACATACCGTTCCAAGCCCGCTTGATCGTGCACGATTTCCATCGCGCGCCCGCCTAACACATAGGATGGACGCAGGACGACGGGGTAGCCGACCTTAGCAGCACCGGAGATCGCTTCCTCTTTGGAGCGCGCTGTAGCGTTGCGCGGTTGAACAAGGCCGATCTCGTGGAGAAGCGCTTGGAAGCGCTCACGGTCCTCCGCCAAATCGATCGAGTCCGGGCTTGTGCCTGCAATCGGTATCCCCGCCTCGGCAAGGCCGGCCGCCAGATTGAGCGGCGTTTGCCCGCCAAATTGCACGATAACGCCCTTCAGCGTGCCTTTGGACTTCTCGACATCAAGGATTTCCAACACATCCTCAACGGTCAGCGGCTCGAAATACAGTCGGTCTGATGTGTCGTAATCCGTGGAAACAGTCTCGGGATTACAATTGACCATGATCGATTCGATGCCGATCTGCTCGCAGGCAAAAGCGGCGTGGCAACAGCAATAATCAAACTCAATGCCTTGGCCGATCCTGTTTGGCCCGCCGCCAAGGATAACGATCTTATCGCGACCGCTCGGCTCGCTCTCGCATTGCGGTGAGGTGTCGTAGGCGCCGGACTCATAGGTGCCGTACATATAGGGCGTGGTCGCGGCAAACTCGGCTGCGCAGGTGTCGATCCGCTTGAAAACAGGGCGGACGTTGAGTGCATGGCGAGCGGTGCGGATGGCTTGCGCCTTTTGCCCAGTAAGCGTTGCCAAGCGCGAATCCGAAAAGCCCATCGCCTTCAAGGCCCGCATGGATGCTTCTTCAGTGGGCAAGCCGTGCTCGCGCACAGCCGCCTCGGCCTGAATAATCTCTTCAATCTGACGCAAGAACCAAGGGTCGATATTGCAGGCCGCGTGAACTTCCTCAACGCTAAAACCATGCCGGAACGCTTGACCGACGACCCGGATGCGATCAGCGGTCGGGCGACCGAGCGCTGCACGGATAGCGTTGTGATCATCCCCAACACCAAGCCCTGCAATCGCGATTTCGGTCAGGCCATCCATGCCCGTTTCAAGCGAACGTAATGCCTTTTGAAAGCTCTCTTGGAAGGTGCGCCCAATCGCCATGGCCTCACCCACCGACTTCATCGACGTTGTTAGCGTCTCGTCAGCTCCCTTATATTTTTCAAAGGCAAAGCGCGGTATCTTCGTGACGATGTAATCAATGCTGGGCTCAAAAGAAGCGGGCATCGCGCCACCAGTGATGTCGTTGGCAACCTCATCAAGTGTGTAGCCAACTGCCAACTTTGCGGCCACCTTTGCAATCGGAAAACCAGTCGCCTTTGAAGCCAAAGCTGACGAGCGCGACACACGCGGGTTCATCTCGATCACGGTCATGCGGCCGGTTTTCGGGTTCACCGCAAACTGCACGTTCGACCCACCCGTTTCAACGCCGATTTCGCGCAGCACCGCAATCGAGGCGTCGCGCATGATCTGGTATTCTTTGTCAGTCAGTGTCAGGGCAGGGGCCACTGTAATGCTGTCGCCCGTATGCACGCCCATCGGGTCAATGTTTTCGATGGAGCAAACGATGATGCAATTGTCCGCCACATCACGAACCACTTCCATCTCGTATTCTTTCCAGCCGAGCACACTTTCCTCAACCAGGATTTCAGTGACGGGGGAAGCATAGAGGCCGCCCGCGCAGATGTCGCGAAACTGTTCACGGTTATAGGCAATGCCACCGCCCGTGCCGCCAAGCGTGAAGGAAGGGCGAATGATCGCGGGAAGGCCCACCTCCTCCAGCGCGGCCTCCGCTTCGGCCAGTGTCTTGGCAACGCGTGATTTCGGGCTTTCCAGCCCGATTTTGTCCATAGCGTCGCGAAATTTCAGGCGATCTTCGGCCTTGTCGATCACATCGGCCTTCGCCCCGATCATTTCGATACCGAGCCGCTTAAACACGCCACGACGATCAAGCTCTAGCGCGCAGTTAAGCGCCGTCTGCCCACCCATAGTCGGCAGCACCGCATCCGGGCGTTCTTTTTCCAAAATCTTGGTAACGACGTCGGGCGTGATCGGCTCGATATAGGTCGCATCGGCCAAATCGGGGTCGGTCATGATGGTCGCGGGGTTGGAATTGACCAGAATGACCCGATACCCCTCGGCCTTCAGGGCTTTACAGGCTTGAACGCCGGAATAATCAAACTCACACGCCTGACCAATGACGATAGGCCCCGCTCCGATAATCAGAATGGAGGAAATATCAGTCCGCTTCGGCATGCCCAACCCTCACACAACGAACCCTCCCCCGCAAAAACGGAGGAGGGCTCGGGCTCTCGCGTGGGCACTAGCGCAGGGGGGACCCAGAAGCAAGGAAAGAGGGCTGTTACGCGGAAGCGCTTTGTGTTGCCGAAGCCGATTTTAGCACCCCCGAAGCCAGCACCGGCACAAGGTAAAGCCCGACAATCAACGTGTTTGATACCGCATTGATCGGAAAGCCGAGCATGACCGACATCGCGCTATCAATCGCCCACCAAGCGAGCATTCCATTGGTGAGCACCTGCCAAACCGGCTGCCCATAGATGAACGCAAGGCGGATCATGCCCACCATCATCAGCGCCCAACCGATTGTGATCGCGCCGATCAATCCAACGGACAAACGAAAGTCGATGGGTTCGAAAACCACAGTATTGTTGTTCGGCCAGTCCACAGTTTCATAAAAGAAACGCGGAAGGAGGTCCATTGCTGGGAAAACTGCGAGCGAAAACAGCACGCCGGCCCCAACCATCATCCAGCCCCAAACGGTAATCCACGTTTTCCAAATCCCAGTCATAGTGTGCTCCTACCTGCCAATTGGCCGATTGATAGCGCTAGCATCGGCGGGCTCGGTAAGGGGTTCAATTACCTCTCAGGTCATAGACAGCCGAAGCCTGCTTTGCGACGGTGCGTCCATGAACAGAGTTGTCCACCTTGAAGCCGAGCGTCTCGCCCGTGACCCAGGCCCATTTGGGCTCGCACTAAAGCGCTATCGAACCGCGCGCCGAATGAGCCAGCTCGATCTGGCCTTGGAGTGTGACGTCTCTGCGCGCCACGTTTCGTTTCTCGAGTCTGGCCGCGCATTGCCAAGCCGAGAGATGGTTGAGCACTTAGCCAGTGGCTTGGTCCTGCCGCGGCAAGCGCAAAATAGCTTACTGCAAGCAGCAGGCTTTTCGCCAGCTTACCCGACAACCCCGCTGGATTCCTCCGTGCTGGAGCCTTTCCGGGCGATGATGTCTGAAATGATGGCGCGCCACGCGCCCTATCCCGCTATATTGGTGGACCGATATTGGACGATCAAGGATGCCAATCCAGTAGCCTTCGCCTTACTCGGGCCGCTCCATGAGGGCGATGGCCCAATGAATGTTGTTCATATGCTGGCATCGCCACTAGCGCGCACAGCCATCGTCAACCTGCCAGACGTCCTCGACGAAATGCTTGGCCGCATCCAGCTTGAAGCGCTCGAAGCTATCGACGATCCTGCATTTATTGGCTTGATGTCAACGCTGGAGGTGGCCTGCGCTCAATATCCGGTTACGGCCAAGCGAGGCGGTCGAGATCCGATCGTGCCGCTCATCGTGTCAACGCCCTTTGGAGAGTTGCACTTTTTGACCGCCATCGCTCATTTTGGAACCAGCGAAGATGTCACCGTCAGAGACCTCCGCTTAGAGCTTCTTTTCCCGGCGAATGACACTACCAAAGCGATATTAGCCGATATTCCGAGTAGCTAGAAGCTTCGCCTATTGCTCCGGCTCAAGCTCAACGGGCGCGCCGTAGAGATAGCCTTGCAGGCACACGATACCCAATTCCCGCATAACGTCGGCATCTTCTGGCGCGCTCACCCACTCAGCAACTGTTTCCAGCCCGAGATCAGAGGCCAGATCATGCAAGGCGCGCACAAAGGCGCGGCTATCGGCCCGCTTATGCACGTCGCGAACATAGGCACCGTCAATCTTCACCTCGCTCAAGGGCAAAGCGCGCAACGTCCTGAAGCTCGTATATCCGGCGCCAAAATCATCCAGTGAGAGCCGGGCGCCTAAATCCCGAATGGAATCAGCGAACGCAACCGCCGCTGGGAGGTCATCCAACGCGATCGTTTCGGTGATTTCAACGGTGATCCGGCTCGCCAACTCTCCGGCGCTACGCAGTGTGCCGACATAGTCGGCCAGCGTAGCATCGTCGCCAATTGTACCGGCCGAAACGTTGACGGAAAGGCTAATGGCTGGCCGCCGCGCAACCACGTCCAACGCAAGCTTCAGCGCGTGCAAATCAAGCCGCCCCACAAGGCCCGCGCGTTCGGCTGCCGGAATAAAGTCGGCCGGCGAAATCGGGCTGCCATCTTGGCGCTCAAGCCGCAGCAAGCACTCATACCGAATAACCTTGTGGCTCGTGGCATCCACAATCGGTTGGAATGCCAAGCGTACCCGATTTTCAGCGAGCGCAAGCGCTACATCGCGCATCATAGGCTCAACTGTGGTCTCGGAGGTGTCTGTGATCGGGCGAAAGCCAATTGTCATCGTGCCGTCAGCATGGCGGATCGCGCGTTCTTCAAACACACGAAGCGACCCCTGAGGCTCAATAAAGCGCCGAATACGGGTCAGCGCCCCGCCGGGAGCCGGAGCCCCGAGGCGGTTAATGAGGCTTCGACGATCATAGGGCACCGGATCGCCAAGAAGGCGTGCCGCCACCACATCATCGAGCCACTCAATTGCCCCATCGGTGGCAATCTTGCAGGCCGTCGTATTGAACATTGAAAGCGCTTGGCTCGCGAGATTTGCAATCTCGGGTGTCGCTTTCTTCTTTGCCCCAGTCTGTTTCATAAAAACAGCGATACACCGAAACCAGTTAAATCTGCGGCAAAGCACTTGGTGAATAGGTCGTTAGCGGCCCCACTGAGATATGGCCCAACGTGTGCGTTGTGCCCAGCATGAACGCGATTTCGCCCATCAATTCCGTTGCTTCTGTGTCATTACGGCACAAGCTGCGCATGCCGATCACCGCCGGTGCCAAGAGCGAAAACAACCAAAACAACAGCCAGAGCCATCAAGGTCGTCGTGAGCGCCGCGCCACCCCTCGGCCAGACGCGATCCCAAACCCTGCAGCGATACTGCGACGCGGGCCGTTGCCGACGTTCGTTGCCCATGTCGTCGGCGCTTATCTTTTGCCAAAAACAGACCTCAACGCACACGAGCAACGCGCCCATGCCTATCAAGGCCGAAACGAGACCGGCCGCTTGGTAAGCCGCAGCGCCTAAGGTTTGGCTTTCTGGCTCGCGACGAGCTGTTCAACAACGCGCTCCAAGGCTTCTACCCGGCGCTGTAAATCCAAAACTCGGTCAGGTCGCGGTGTTTCGTCTTTCGGAACAGGTGTCGCGATCCCGCATCGATTGGCAATCTCAATTGGGTCCACATTCAAAAGTGCCGAGAGCGTCAAAACTTGTTGGCGAGACACTTCGCGTTGATCCTTCCAAATCTCGTCGAGTTCTTCACGCGTCAAACCCAAACATAAAGCCAAGTCGGGTTTCGATAGACTGAGCGCCTCCAACCGCGCCTTGAACCAGCCTTGATCAAAGAACAGCGCCACGGCCCGCCCTTTGCAGCCTTGCATACATCCGTTCGGGAATGCCCCAGTTCAATACAAGGTGCTGCTTGTGCGCGCTCAAAGCCTGATTTTTGCCTGTGACGTTATTCTGGCAGCCGCAGTCTTTTGGGCGCTTCTTTAAGGCGTCATTCTTCATAGTCGCCTACCGCTACATCGCGACGCGCTGAAACAATCGAAACAATCGTGCCCGCCAGCACGTCCAAAAACGCCATCAAAGTAATCAAGAAAAAGCTAGTGGTCGCGAACGCGGGAACCAATACGAAAAGCCCCGCGCACGCTAGAAATAGCAGAAGCGAGAGTGAGTGATTGATGATGGCATAACGGCCAGATCCCGTTGATCGCAATAATTCGACAAACAGAACTGCTAGTCCAAAAACCACCAATACATCGCCGCCCGAAACAGACCAAATCCCGTGAGAAGGCAATGCGAGGGAGAACAAGGACGCCTCGATTTCGGCTGCAACAATATCGGCGCCCCGCGTAGCGGTCCCACCAAAAGCGACAACCGTATAGATGCCAGCGGGCACGACCATAAGAGGAACAATTTCAAGCGCGCGCATAGTCACCTCGCTCTGATTCGAGCTTTCAAACGACCTTCGTGCCGCATTCAGGCTTCGTCCACCCCTCCAGTGTGTCGATGCCGAGACCGCAACCACGACACACCGATTAAGTCAGTCAACGCGGCCACGAGGCGGCTAACATTGGTGTATTTGGAAGCCCCGGTTTCGCGCGCCCGATGATGAACGTCTAAATACTCAACCGATGAACCATCACGCAAGAAAAGCGCGGGCATATAGCGGTGCATATGGTCAAAATAGGGAAGCCGGAGAAAGGCATCGCGCTTGAACGCTTTTATGCCACAGCCCGAATCATCAGCCCCATCGCCCAATAACTGTTTGCGCACCGCATTCGCCACGCGCGAAGCGATCCTTTTGGCCGCGGAATCCTTCCGAACGGTCCGGCGTCCTTGAACGAGGCCCAAGGTCGGGTGTGCGTCAGCCCGGCTTAAGCGCGCAATCAAGCGCGGCAAATCCGCGGGATCGTTTTGCCCATCGCCATCCAACGTCGCGACAATGGCGCCTCTGGCCGCATGGACGCCACTGGCAATTGCACGGCTCTGGCCGGCATTCGAACGATGCGAGAGAGCCCGAAGCTGCGGCAACTCTGCCTTGAGGTCCGCGAGGATTTGGCGCGTTCTGTCACGGCTGCAATCATCGACAAAGATCATCTCGTAGGCGAAGCCATCTAACGCGGTCGCAATTTCATGCGCGAGAGTGGCCACGGCTCCTTCTTCATTGTGCATCGGCACAACAACAGAGATTTCAACGGGGCTTAATGCATCTGCCATCGCTTAGGCTCTTAGCGCGGCAGTGACACAATTGCGAAGCCTGCGCTGCATCGCAGCCGCTTGGCTTTGCTTCGCGAAAAATCACGCCATGATGGACGCAAAGAATAAGTAGGGGATCGCCAATGACACAGCCCATCCAACAAAACCTTCAAAAGCGGGTCCTTGCTTTGTTTTTGGGTTCGATTGTCGTTTTGTCGACCGCTTTTGGCTTGGCGGGGCCCGCCTTTGCCAAAGAACTGACCGGCGATGGTGGCGTTTCCAGCTTTTATACTTGGTCACAGGAACTATCGGGGAAGCCCGGCATTTTGCTACGCCAAGAGCCGCTCGCGGCTAATCAAGCCCTTGAAAATGCGTCGAGCCACAGGCGCATTCTCTACACCTCAACGGACGGGCTCGACGGAAAGTCCCTAATCGTCGTCTCCGGTATGCTGTTCACGCCAAAGGGTGCGGCGCCCGAAGGTGGTTGGCCCCTCGTTGCATGGGCTCATGGGACTGTGGGCGTCGCTGACATCTGCGCGCCATCATGGACACCCCATTCCCAGCGCAACAGCACCTATCTGAACTTCTGGCTTAGCCAAGGGTACGCGGTCGTCGCATCAGATTATCAAGGACTGGGAACGCAAGGCGGCCACCCCTATCTCGCAACACGGCCCGCTGCTTACAGTACGTTGGATGCTATTCGCGCGGTTCAGAAAGGCGGTTTTGGCCTCGCCGACAAGGTTGTAATCATCGGCCAATCCCAAGGCGGCGGCGCTGCCTTTGCCACTGCCGGTTATGCGTCGGTATACGCACCAGAGCTTGATGTTCGCGGCACGGTTGCAACCGGAACCCCATATTTTTCTCCCGAAGCCCAAGTGGCGCTACAAGCCGCTCGCCCGCAAGACGTGGTCGACCCATTGCTGGCTTACAATTTCCTTGCGATGTCATTGCTGGAGCAAATTAGCCCAGATTTCAAACTTGACACGTATGTTTCAGATGTAGCCCTGCCGGTTGCCCGCTCAATCACAAGCAGCTGTTTTCCCGCCGTTGCCATGTCTGTGATCGCCAACAAACTAACGTTCTCAACCGCTTATAAAAGTGATCCAGCCGCCACACTCAAAGATGCCTACGCACTCATGGGTTATCCCACCCTTGCTGTGAAGTCGCCGATCTTTATGGGAACTGGCGCGGCTGACCGCGACGTGCCCCCGCAAATGCAATTGCAACTTGGCAGCGACGCCTGCACCGCCGGCAGCGTAATCCAAGCGCATGTGTATGAGGGCCTTGATCACAGCGGCGCAGTAAACGGATCGACAGCCGATTCTTCCGTGTTTGTGCGTGCAGCATTTGCGGGCCAAAAGATTGCTGGAAATTGCGACGCGCGCCCAAAAATACCGGCAAAGCCCGCCAGCTAATCCTCTGTCCTTTATTGTCTCGAACCGCAAAGTCACACCGGGATCGCGAAGCGAAAGCCTGACAAAATGAGCCAGCCAAACCATGCTCTCGCTGCCTTGGAACCGCTCGCCCGGGGTTGGCGCGCCTATGTGGTCTTGACACTCTTATTGCTTGCCGCCGCTTTGCCCGGTTTCCTGGCTTTGCCGCCCCTCGATCGTGATGAAAGCCGGTTTGCCCAAGCGACAACACAAATGATGGAAACCGGAGATTTCGTCCGGATTTCGTTTCAAGACCAACCACGAAACAAGAAACCCGTCGGCATTCATTGGATGCAAGCCGCCAGTGTCGCGCTTACCGTGGGGCCTGAAGCCCGCGCAATCCAAGCCTATCGCATCCCGTCTCTCCTTGGGGCCTTGCTTGCCGTTTTTGCGACCTTCTGGATCGGCGCGCGCTTAGCAGACCGTCCAACTGGCCTTCTCGCGGGTGGGCTCTTGGCGGTTTCACTCCTTTTGTCCACCGAAGCGGCGATTGCAAAGACGGACGCCATGCTTACTGGCCTAATCGCTGTATCGATGGCGGCCTTGTTCGCGCTTCGCCAGGGCAATGGTAGGCGAGCAAGCTTTGTTTTTTGGGCGGCGTTTGGCCTTTCTATTCTTGTAAAAGGCCCGGTCGGGCCCATGGTGATTGGGCTAGCGATCACTTCTTTGGTGGCAATCGAGCGTAAGATCGCATGGTTGAAGCCATTGGCCTCGCCTTTCCCCGTCTTGCTGGGCTTAGTCGTCGTTTTACCGTGGATGATCGCCATTGGCATTGAGACCAATGGTGCCTTCTTTCGAGACGCGATTATGGGAGACTTGGCGCCAAAACTCGCTGGTGGGCACGAGCGTCATGCCTCGCCGCCCGGCTATCACTTACTGCTTCTCCCTTTGATCTTTTGGCCGGGTTCACTGTTCCTTGGCGCTGGGGCAATTTTGGCGTGGCGCCAGCGGACTGACCCTAATGTGTTGTTCTTGCTTTGCTGGCTTATTCCGGGTTGGCTCGCCTTCGAGGCGGCTCCAACAAAGCTTTTTCACTACACGGGGCCAGTCCATGCAGCGTTGGCCTTATTGTGCGCTCTGGGCGTAACGGCGGGTCTTGGCCAGTCTCGCGTTGCAAAGGCTTCTGGAATTTGTGCGTTTTTGCTCGGCGGGCTGATCGTGGCGGCTGTTTTGGTAGCTGTGCCGCATGACTTGCATGGAAATGTGGTTCTTGGTGCCATAGCGGCTGTGTCGGTCGGTGTTTTTGTTCTCGCCGCCACATTTCTCTTCGCAACCGGCAAAAAAGACGGCGCAATTGTTGCCGCACTTATCGGCGGCCTTGTTTTTTGTTTTCTTGGCAAGGGGATCATTGTCCCGCAATCGGCTGACCTTGATCTCAGTCGCAGGGTCAATGCGGCACTCATTGAAAGCAACCTTCACCCGCGCCTATCCCCGGGCAAACCCGGCCCACTAGTCGGTTCAGGCTATGCTGAGCCGAGCTTGATTTTTCTAACCCGTACCGATTCCGGGATGACTACCCCTGCTGAAGCCGCTCAAGCGAGTGCTGGGGCAGGGGCGGTAGTGGAGGCAAGCCGTCGCCGCGAGTTTGATGCGATGTTAGCGAAAAAGCGCTTGATCGCGACAAAAGTCACGTCTGTTCAAGGTTTGAATTATTCGAACGGTGATCGGGTCAATTTGGAAATCTTGCGTATTTCGGCGGCAAATTAGCCTAATTGCCTTTAAACTTCGGCGACCGCTTTTCAAACCAAGCAGCTACCCCCTCTTTGACATCATCGGACTTGTAGGTCAGCAAAAACTGGTCGCGATCCATAAATGTTGTCGCATGATGGGTCGCGCCCACCGCCATATTGATAGCTTCTTTCGTCATCTGAACCGGTATTGGCGGGAGTGCCGCCAAGCGAGTGGCCCATTCCAAGCCGGTTTCTAACGCCTTGCCGTCCTCAACAATTTCATCAACAAGTCCCCACTCTACGCACTGTTTGGCAGGCGTGGATTCGCCAAACATCGCAAAGCGTTTGGCACGGGAAGGCCCTATCATGGCCGCCAGTTTCGGCAGTGTGCGCCAGCTCATATTCATGCCCAGTGGCACTTCAGGTAAGCGGGCGAAGCCGCTTTTGCCCATTATCCTAAAGTCGCAAGCAAGCGCCAAACTTACGGCACCGCCAACACAAAACCCCTCAATAGCGGCTATCGTCGGCACTTCGATCTCTTCCCAGGCCTTACACATATCCGGCCCGGCCATGATCGCTGCGCGTGTCTCAAGCAAGGTTGTCGCCGTCGCTTCTCGCTCGGTCCTAACAGACTTCAAATCCATGCCAGCCGAGAAGAAATCGTTCGTGCCATGCAGCACGATTGCGCGAATTGTTGAGGATCGACGGTGCAGTCGTGCAATTTCAGTGAGTTCAGTCATGAGCGCAGTGTTGAGGGCATTCCGCGCCGTGGCTCGGTTAATGCCAACGCGCAGAACATTGCCATGTTCTTCAACGATGAGGTGGGACCAGTCTTTCACGATCGACCTCCGAGAGAACGGCCTACCCGGTGCCGCCTTCAGAACTCTAAAGGCAAAAGGCCGATTTAGCCTAGCGCCGTAAGACCAAATAACTTGTGCGAACCATGATCAAAAATGCAATTAACGGCGCTGAAACCATGACGGCCGCACGTTCCAATGGTGTCTCGGCAAACTTCATAAAGTAGCGTACGAGCCCGCGCGCCTTATTCCATTCGACTGAAAATCGACTAACGCGGCTCGTTGAGCCAACATGAACGGCGCTGGCATCGGGAACAAAAGTGACTGATCCGCCCAAAGCCCTAGTGCGACGGCAAATATCGATGTCTTCGACGTGAAGGAAATATCCCTCATCAAAGCCACTGAGCAACCGGAATGTATCCATCCGCATTGCCATCAAAGCTCCCGAAACAACCGGCGTTGCTTCTGGTTGCGTTGGCAAGGCCTCTTTTTCCCGATGCACGCTCCGCCATATACCCTTATCGGCACCAGGCCGCCCAAGACCGGCAAATCCAAGGATCGCAGACCATAAGGTCAACTCCCCTCGGCGAGACCCGCGTTGCTCAACCCGATTTGTGCAGAATAGGCGTCCACCAACAATACGCGGTGGCGAACCGTCGCGCGCGATTTCGGCCAACCGCCCAGCGCTGCCAGCGTCAAGAATGGCGTCCGGGTTCAAGAACAGCAAAACATCACCATGAGCGCGCACTGCACCCATATTGCATCCCGCTGCAAACCCAACATTGCCATGGCCTTGCAAAACAACAAGTCGAGGATCGATCAGGCCGCGCTTCGCCAAGGCTGGCGAAACATCATCAGGATTGCCATTATCGATCAGGATCACTTCGATTACGTCGGGATCAGCCAACGCCGAATCCAAGCATGAATCCAATGTCGGCCCCGTGAAATAGCTCACGATGACCACGGTAACGCCGACGCGCCTGACGATTTCTTCGGTCGCCTTCACAGGGCTTCGAACTCCGACTTAGAAACCGACGTGGCCAAATCTCGCTCAGTCACGTTTGCGAGCGAAGCGATTAGAATCGCCCCCACAACAGAAATCAAGGCTACCAGCCAATCATCCCAGATACTGTAGCTGAAAGCATACACTGTGAGCAGAATTGTGGCACTCCCTGCCAATGCGGCGGCAACAATTCTGTCTTTCTCTAGGGATTTCCCCAGCACCCAACCGGCCATCAGCAACGCAATCGCGGCAAAGCTCGCACCGATTAGCCCTGTTTCAAGCCAGATTTGCAGTGGGGCGGAATGGGGATGAATCTGAAGGCGGGTAACGGTCCAGCCGCGGACGACTGTCTCTTCCGTAAACGTCCGTGCCGACTGGAAGCCCCATCCGAGTATCGGATGTTCAAAAATCCGAGCCGAAGCATAATCCCACATACGTGCCCGAAACTCGTTTGACAGCGACAATTCACCAGTTGGGCTCACTGCGCGCCCAAATGCGGCTGCCGTTGGGTAGAACCAAGGTGCACTCATAACGAGAGCCGCAGCTCCGGTGAAGATTGCCATGATCACAGCCCGCGGGAGCAAAAGCGCGGCCCCAGCAGCGATGAGGCCAGCAAAATAGCCGATGGGATTGGCAATTACGTTGAACTGAAACGATACAATCGCGCCCGCAAACAGGATCCCGCCAACCAAAGCTGGCTTTAGTGTTAGCCGCCAAGCACAAGCGGCCGCGACAAAACACAGCGCGAGAGCACAAACGCCACCCCGCGCTAGGTTCCGGATCAGAGCGCCTACATCGTCATATTCAGTGGAAATCTTAGAGAAGGGGTAGGCGAACAACGCCTCTACCATCAAGCCGACCACCAGAATGACGAAGCAACTGACTGCAGCGCGTCGGATGATGGTTTTGTCATACGCCGACGATACCGCTGCAATCCATCCGAGGAGCGGCGGTAAGATGGCGATCCCGAGGAGAATACCGGCATACTCAATGTCATGGGTCGGGGACCACGCAAAGCTAAAGCCTGCCCAAGCGATAAATGCCCAATAGGCAAACAGGGCCGCGTGGGGCTTTCCAAGTTTCTGGAAAAACCGCGAAACGCCTCCCGCAAAAGCAGCAAACAATCCACAAACAGCCGTCAGCAGGCCAAGGCCCATAGCGCCCGCCGGGGCCACAACGCCGAACAGAATAAGCAGTGAACCGAGGCCAAAGCCTCGGCTCGACAGCGTATTCGAAGACGATGAAGTGGCCCCAAGCATTTTACAGGGTAGCCCGCTTCAAATCTGGCGGTGTGGCTTCCAAAACCAAGCTCGAAATTGCATCGTCAAGGCTCATAATATCCTGCGCCTGCCCGCCCAAACGACGCAGTGCCACCTTGCCTTCTTCAGCTTCTTTGCGCCCGACCACCGCGATCACAGGGACCTTCCCGAGGGAGTGCTCACGGATCTTGTAGTTTATCTTTTCGTTGCGAAGATCAATTTCGGCACGCAATCCAGCTTTCCTTAGCTTCGCTACCACATCGCGCGCATAGTCGTCGGCGTCGGACGTAATTGTCGTCACAACTATTTGCGACGGGGCCAGCCATAGCGGGAAAGCGCCTGCATAGTTTTCGATCATGATGCCGATAAAGCGCTCGAATGACCCCAAGATCGCGCGGTGTAGCATCACCGGCCGGTGCTTTTGCCCATCGTCGCCCGTGTATTCCGCATCAAGACGTTCAGGCAGAACGTAATCCAGCTGTAGTGTGCCGCAGGTCCATTGCCGCCCGATGGCGTCCTTCACCACAAAGTCGAGCTTAGGGGCGTAAAACGCTCCATCACCTTCTGCGATCACCGGCTCAACGCCCGCTTTCCGCGAGGCGCTAAGCAAGGTCGCTTCAGCCTTGTCCCAGAACTCATCAGAACCAGCGCGAACCTCAGGCCGTGTTGCCAAAGCGATATATTCTGTCGTCAGACCCAAATCGGAATGAACGGATTTACACAACCGCACGAAATTTTCCGTCTCAGACTCGATTTGATCTTCGCGACAAAATATGTGGCCATCATCCTGCGTAAACGCGCGCACTCGCATCAAACCATGCAGCGAACCGGAAGGTTCATACCGATGGCAAGCACCCATTTCGCCCATGCGGATCGGCAATTCGCGATAGGAACGCTGGCCAAACTTGAAGATTTGCACGTGGCCGGGGCAGTTCATCGGCTTAAGAGACAGGGTCTCTTCCTCAGCCGTTTCGCAAACGAACATGTTCTCGCGATACTTGTCCCAGTGCCCTGATTTTTCCCAGAAACTGCGGTCCAGAACCTGTGGCGTCTTCACCTCGATATAGCCAGCCTCATCAAGGCGGCGGCGCATATAGGCCTCAATCGTCTTGTACAGTGTCCAGCCCTTGGCGTGCCAAAACACCATGCCCTTGCCTTCTTCCTGCATGTGGAAGAGGTCCATGGCTTTGCCGACTTTGCGGTGGTCGCGCTTTTCGGCTTCTTCGAGGCGTACCAAATGCTCGGCGAGTTGCTTATCGTCCGCCCACGCCGTGCCATAGATACGCTGAAGTTGGGCATTGTTCTGGTCGCCGCGCCAATAAGCTCCGGCCAGCTTCATCAGCTTAAACGCCTTGCCCAGCCTGCCCGTATTCGGCAAGTGCGGCCCGCGGCATAAGTCTGCCCACGGCCCCTGACGGTAGAGCGTTATCGTCTCGGTTCCGGGCAAATCACGAATGATCTGCGCCTTATAGGCTTCACCAATGCCTTCAAAGTGCGCGATTGCTACATCACGGTCCCACTCTTCGCGCACGATCGGGTAGTCCGCGTCCACGATGGCGGCCATCCGCTTTTCAATGGCGACAAAATCGTCCGTCGAAAACGGCTCGTTGCGCGCAAAGTCGTAATAAAAGCCATCCTCGATTGTCGGCCCAATGGTCACTTGCGTTCCGGGAAACAGATCTTGAACGGCTTGCGCCATCACATGGGCGGCATCGTGCCGGATCACTTCAAGGCCGTCCGCCGTGTCACGCATCACCAGCGCTAGCTCGACAGAGCCGGGCAACGGGCGGCCTAAATCCCACCACGCGCCATTTACTTTGGCCGCAACGGCCTTCTTCGCCAGCCCCTTGGAGATACCCTCGGCAATCGCTAGCGGTGTGATGCCATCGTCAAACGAACGAACGGCACCGTCGGGGAACTTCACATCAATCATGGTTTTAGCTTTTCACAGATCAGGTCAGGCGAGCCGTCCACGCGCTTCGGCCCAACCCAATCCCCCATGCGCCACGGTGCCCAAAATGGGCTGAACGGAACATGAAGCGGAACGGGATCGTAGCCTGAATTGCCCCACGGGTGGCAGCGGCACAATCGAGCCGTCGCCATCCAAGAGCCTGCCCACGCACCGTGAACGCGAACCGCATCTGCGGCGTAGGCAGAGCACGTAGGCAGATAGCGGCACTGGCGCCCGATAAAGGGCGACAGCACAAGCTGATAAGCCCTGATAAGGGCCAAAAGCACGTGTGCCGCGGGGCTGTGAGACTTTGAGCGCATGGAAATCGCCTGAAGCGCAAACATTTCTTGAAACTTACCCCATTGTAACGGTCCGGTCACGGACAAATCACCCTCAGGGGTTAGGCATCAAGTGGGTCGTTGGAAGTGACAGGCTTGGCCACGCCGCAGCGACGCGCCTGCCCGCGCCGCCGGCATCAGCCGGTGGTAGTGCTTGAAACTATGAAGGGCTGCATGATCAACATGAAAGTTTCCCTACACGAGTTTTGTGACACTTGCATCCCCTTGCTGCGGGAGTTGCACGAACCGCGGCATTTCGGCAACGCTCAGCGTGCGAAACGGAAAATCCGTTAGTCGCCTTGGGCCGTCGCTTGGCCAGCCTCGCTCAAAGCCGCGCAGGCTGCTTCAAAGGCCAGCAATGTTGATGCGTGCCTTGGTGCGTAGTCGCGCACGCCTTCAAGATAGCGCAGTTCCCAAAACCGACCCTCTGGCGGGCGTCCATTTTCCTTCAACATCAAACGAAGGCCGTCTCGCGCATCATTGATCTCCCCAACAGTGGCTCCAATAGCATGTGCCGCCAACACGGCGGCGCTGGCTTGGCCGAGCGCACACGCCTTGGGGTCAATCGCGAAATCGGTCACAATGCCGTCTCGGATCGCCACATCCACAGTCACCACCGAACCGCAAAGCTTTGAGGTTTTTGTGGCGCTGCCGTCAGGGTTCTCTAGCCGCCCGACATGTGGAATGTCGGCGGCTAGTTCCAGAACTCGATTGTTATAAAGATCATCAAACATGGTGCTAATATAGGTTGGATCTAGGGCAATTGGCAGTATTCACGCCACCCAGCGCCACGTTGAACCGTCCTTACTGTCTTGAACCTCGACACCTTGTTCAGCCAAGACAGCCCGCAGCCGATCGGATTCAGCCCAGTCCTTGGCGATGCGCGCTGCGACCCGTGCATCCACCAGCGCTTGAATTTCCTCGTTGCGATCGGGCTCAACCGCCCTCCCACGTTGGAACCACTCCTGCGGTTCCATTTGCAACAGCCCCATAAGCCCGCCCGCAACCAACAAAGCCGCCTTTGCTTCGCCCATGCGCTCGGGTGTTTTGGCCTTGTTGGCGCCAGTGGCTAAAGCTGAAAGTGCTGCCAAGGCTTGGGGTGTATTCAAATCATCCGCCAAAGCCGCCTCAAACGCAGCTATGTCGGGTGAACCACCCGGCGCTGGCGCATCCCACACACGTTCAAGCGCCCCGTAAACCCGATCTAGCGTTTTGACAGACTGCTCAAGCAGCGCCTCGGTCCACTCCAAAGGTGCTCGGTAATGCGCAGATAACAACGCCAGCCGCATGGCCTCCCCCGGCCACTGCTTTATCAGATCGTGGATCAATCGGACGTTGCCAATGGACTTCGACATCTTGGTGTCAGCCATGTTCAACATGCCATTATGCATCCAAACGCGCGCATATAGTTTGCCGTCATGAGCGCAGGTGCTCTGAGCCACCTCATTCTCATGGTGTGGGAAGGTTAGGTCTAGGCCGCCGCCATGGATATCAATTGTCTCGCCTAGGGACTTTTTGATCATGGCTGAGCATTCAATGTGCCACCCCGGCCGCCCCCGACCCCAAGGGCTATCCCAACCTGGTTGATCATCGTTTGAAGGCTTCCACAGCACAAAGTCGCCTGGGTCCTTCTTGTAGGGGGCCACTTCGATGCGCGCTCCTGCCAGCATATCATCGAGATCGCGGCCGGAAAGCTTTCCGTAATCCGCAAAGCTCGCCACCGAGAACAGCACGTGACCTTCCGCCGCATAGGCGTGGCCCTTGTCGATCAGGCTCTCTGCCAGCGCGACAATTTCAGGGATGTGCCCGGTGGCATAAGGCTCCAAAGTTGGCGGCAGCACGTTTAGTGTTGCTAGATCGTCATTGTAGATTTTCGCAAACTTGCCCGCTACCACTGAGATATCGACGCCCTCTGCATGGGCACTGGCGTTAATCCGGTCGTCGATATCAGTTATGTTGCGCGCGTAAACCACATGGTCTGCCCCATAAACCCGGCGCAAAACGCGGAAAAGTGTATCAAAAACCACGGCAGGGCGCGCATTGCCAATATGGGCATAGGAATAAACGGTGGGCCCGCACACATACATAGTCACCCGCGTGGGATCGAGCGGCACAAAGGCCTCTTTCCGGCGTGTAAGGGTGTTTGAAAGCTGCAAGGATGCCATGATAGTTCCAGTGATCCAGAGTGTTGGCGCCACGTAAAGTGTGTTCGTGACTACCCTTTGGCGTTAGTCGCGCTAAACTTCTACCCGTTAGCGCTATTGGCTAACAGATACTGGCAAGTAGGAATGGCACACCTATCTATCAGGCGTGTCCTGAGGGGCCGAATTGGGCGGGCGTTAAGTCCGGGCAGAAATGCCTCGGCTCGACCCCCGCCCCTCAGAGAGAAAGACCGAAGTAATGGATGCTATAACAGACCGCAGCCTCCTCACCGAGGAAGTGCAAACCCGCCCTTCGCGCGAAGCCGCAATGGCTGCGGTGAAAACTCTTATCGCTTGGGCAGGCGACAACCCAGAGCGTGAGGGCCTCCTCGACACGCCAAAGCGCGTGGTTGATGCCTATCGGGAGTTCTTCGAAGGCTATGAGATGGATCCGATCAAGGAACTCTCGCGCACCTTCGAGGATGTTCAAGGCTACGACGATATTGTGATGTTGCGCGACATAGACGTTGAAAGCCATTGTGAGCATCACATGGTGCCAATCTTGGGCAAAGCCCATGTCGCCTACATGCCAACCAACAAAGTCGTCGGCATCTCGAAAATCGCGCGCGTCGTCGAAATCTTCGCCAAACGGTTGCAAACACAGGAGACCATGACGGCGCAAATTGCCGACGCCATTACCGAAGCGATGAAGCCGGCCGGCGTCGCCATTCTGGTTGACGCAAAACACCAGTGCATGACCACGCGCGGCGTTCACCACCCCAACGTCGCCACCATCACAACCCAGTTTACGGGCGTGTTCAAAACCGACCGTGAATTGCGTGAGCGTTTCCTTCGGCTTTGCGGCTACAATTGATTAAGGGCAGGGGCGGGGCGCAAATAGCGTCTCCGCCTCTGCCAAAAGAACACCGTTCGCGACGTAGTGGTGCGAATCCGTTTTTTTGAGCTCTACAAAAAACACAAAGTAAGGGGCTTGAATTATTCAAGCCAATCCCTAATTAGGGAAGGCGGGGAGGTTGCAAGGCCAGAATAATGCCCTTGCGCTTGTCAATTTGTGGCGGCGATAAACCGTAAGATTACCCCAGCGGTCTCAACGAATGACAGGAAAAGACTGGAATTGACAGGCGAAACGGGGTTTTGGTTTGGCTAATCCCGTTCAGCGCACCGGCAAATTTGAGCGTCGCTCAACCCAAACCCTTCGGCTTGTGCACTAAAGTAACCAACACGAAGCTCAACATCATCAACAAATACCAACTGCCCATTTTCTCAAGCGAGACCATGTGCCAGCCATCTTTCTGACTGGGATAAAGCCACGCGCCCGCAAATGTCCCTACGTTTTCAGCAATCCAGATGAAGAACGCCACAAGCACAAAACCAACCAAAAGCGGCATCCACCGTGGTTTGCGGTAAGGCGTGAAATAGACGCGGCATCGCCAAAACAGGACGGCAGACAGCGCAAACAGCAAATAGCGCAAATCCCACAAAAAGTGGTGGCTGAAAAAATTGATGTAACTGGCGACAGCCAAAGCGAGCGTCATCCAGAGCGCCGGATAGTGCGTGAAGCGCAGGTCGAGCAGTCGCATAATCCGGGCCATATAGCTGCCAACACAGGCATACATAAAGCCGGTAAACAGTGGCACGCCGCCAATGCGAAACATCGCCTCCTCAGGATAGGCCCATGATCCCATATGGGTTTTGAACAGCTCCATCGCTGTTCCAACTAGGTGGAACGCCCCGATCACGATGATTTCGTCGCGACGCTCCAGCTTGAGTGCAATCAGCCCACACTGGAGCGCCAAAGCTGCCAGAAACAGGAAGTCGTACCGCGTCAGCCAGCCATCGCCCGAAGGCCAAAACAGCATGGTCGCCACCAATAGAAACAACATCACACCGCTGAAAAGGCATGCCCATCCCTGCTTGATGCCAAACAGCAGAAACTCATAAAGCCGCCCGCGCCAAACATCGCCATCCGCCCACGCTTCGGCACGCGCTTGCACGCGAAGGGCAAAAGCTCGGGCACGGTGGTAGGGATGCATCTGCGTGACTGTGCCAGCACCCTCGCTTTCAAGCTAGCACCAATGCACACTGTAGAAACGAAAGGCTCGGTTTAGGCTTTAAACATGTCCACCACGCACGACCTCGAACACGGCACCACCCTAACCCCTCGTTTTGACTCCAACGGCTTGATCGCGGCCATCGCGGTCGATGCACGTAATGGCGAGGTCCTGATGCTTGCTTGGATGAATGAAGAAGCCTTGCGCATCACCATCGAAACCGGCGAGGCAGTATATTGGTCACGCTCGCGCCAAGAGCTTTGGCGCAAAGGGGCCACTTCGGGTCACACCCAAAAAGTGGTCGAGCTTCGCATCGATTGCGATCAAGATGCCGTGGTCCTAAAGGTCGAACAGATTGGTGCGGCCTGTCACACGGGGGAGCGCACCTGTTTCTATCGGCTGATCCGCAGCCCTGAAGGTAACCTCGTGCGCGTCAGCACGAATTCTTGACAGATGGAAATTTCAAATGAGCTTCCGACTATGGTAGGAAGTTCCCAAGCATTGCCAAAACGGTTGGAGATCATGCCATGAAGATCGGTGTTCCTAAGGAAATCAAACCTCAAGAAAGCCGCGTTGGCATGACGCCCGGGGTCGCTGCGCAGCTAATCGCTGCAGGCCATAGCGTTGTGGTCGAGACTAATGCTGGGGCAGGCATTGGCAAATTGGACGCGGACTATGTTCGCGTCGGCGCCTCCATCCTGCCGGATGCTGACGCTGTTTTTGCTCAGTCCGACATGATCGTGAAAGTGAAAGAGCCACAGCCGATTGAGTGCGCGCGCCTTCGCCCCAATCAAATCCTATTCACCTATTTGCATTTGGCGCCTGACCCAGAGCAAGCACGTGCGCTTATGGCATCAGGTTGCACCGCCATCGCCTACGAAACCGTAGTTGGGCGCGATGGCGGCTTGCCTCTTTTGGCCCCGATGTCCGAAGTTGCAGGCCGCATGTCGGCCCAAGTTGGCGCGGCGGCTTTGCTTGCCCCGGCCGGTGGGCGCGGTCTCCTCATGGGCGGCGTCCCGGGGGTCGCTCCCGCAAAGGTCGTCATCCTTGGCGCCGGTGTTTCCGGCAAAAATGCTGCCGAGATTGCTGCCGGAATGCGCGCTGACGTCACCGTGTTTGACCGCGCCAAAGCCCCCTTGGTTGAGGTTGATCGCATGTTCCACGGTGCTGTCAAAACCGGTATGGCCACGCCTGATGCCATTGAGGACGCCGTTTATGAGGCCGATCTGGTCATCGGCGCAGTTCTGGTCGCGGGTGCCGCAGCTCCAAAGCTGATCACCAAAGACATGCTCGCACGCATGAAGTGCGGCGCGGTGCTGGTCGATATTTCTATCGACCAAGGCGGTTGCTTTGAAACCAGCCGGCCGACCACGCACGCAGAACCCACCTATATTGTCGATGGTATCGTGCACTATTGCGTCGCCAACATGCCAGGCGCAGCTCCGCTCACATCGACGTACGCCCTCAATGCGGTCACAGCGCCCTATATGCTTGCCCTCGCCAACAAAGGCGTGGACCGTGCCCTCGCCGAGGACCCCGGCTTCGCGCTCGGCCTAAACGTGCGTGACGGCAAGATTATGCACCCCGCCGTCAAAACCGCCTTAAAGCTTTAGGCCAGTTTTTCCAACGCGCTTACCCCGTCAGGCGAACGCTTGGCGCGGAAGCGCGCGCGTTCGGCCACGCCAAACTCCTTGGAATAAATTGTGTCGACCCGCTGATACGACGCCTCAACAGTGTCGCGCGTGAACGATACCAACACAAATCCGCGTGAGCCTTCATCGTGCCACACAACGTCGTCATTGGCCTCGGCAAACATACGGCCAAAGTCATCACCCGATAACCCAGCTGGAGCAAACAAGTCGCCGATGCCGGGGCTGGTAACCGATGTGCCGCCGAACTCAACGCCAACGCGGCCACCTTTGCTATCGCTTAGTTCATTGGCCCAGTTAGAATGCGTATCGCCAGTAACCACGACAAGGTTCGCTTTGGCCGCTTTGGCCATCGCGTAAAACCGCTCGCGCGCTGCGGGATAGCCGTCCCAGGCGTCGAGATTATACGGCACACCAAATTGGGATAAGGCGATGAAGTCCTTAATCGGCGGATAAACCGATGCGATTTTCTCTTGGACGGCGGGCGGAAGTGTCTTGGTCAAGTCAGGAGCCTTCACGCGCGCCATGATGATCTGGTTGCCGATAAGTTGCCATAGCGTCCCCGCCTCAACAGACTTTTTCAGGTTCTCGCCAACCCAAGCCTCTTGGTTCGCGCCCAGCAATTGGCGTGCGGGATCGGCCAGTTTTGCGCCAAACGCGCGCACATTCGGCGCCATCACCACTCCTGCAGGCGGCTTGCGCGGGTCAATCGTGGCCAATCGGGCTGGATCAGTAATTGGCGTTGGCGGCGACACCGACACATCCAGCGGAATGAAGGTTAGGTCCTTTTCATAATCGAGTTGCTGCGCCCGTGCTTGAAGACGGGTTTCCAGCATGACGACCGTAACAAGATCACCGAATTGGAAAGTCCGGTTAATTGACTCAAAGGGCTTGCCGGGGATCGGGTCGCGGATTGGCATCCACTCGTAATAGGCCTGCATCGCCACACGCTCACGCTCAGGGTAGGGCCCTTCACCCTTGTCGGGATCATGGTTTTCCGCACCCTGCTGCCACGAATCATTCGTCACCTCGTGGTCGTCCCACGTAACAACCCACGGTGCCGCTGCATGGGCGGCTTGCAGGTCTGGGTCGCTGCGATATTGCGCATAGCGGCGGCGATAATCAGACAGCGACACAATCTCGGTCGGAGGATCAGGAACGCGCCCCGCTTTAGCGCCAAAATCGGTCGCATAGCCGCCGGCGCCATATTCATAAATGTAGTCGCCTACATGGATCACCAAATCCACATCCGAACGATCCGCGATTGCCTTATACGCGTTGAAATACCCTGCTGGATAATTTGAACACGACACCAGTGCCACTTTCAGCCCGGCTACCTTGCCTACAGGAGCTGTCTTCGTTTTGCCCACAGGAGACATCACGCCATTAGCCTTGAAGGCATAAAAGTAGGTGGTGCCCGCCTTCAAGCCGGTGGCATCGGCCTTCACGGTGTGATCGCGCGATGGAAACGCCATGGCGGAGCCAGCGCGCACAACCTTTTTCATCTCTTTATCGGTCGCAACCATCCACTCGACTGGCACAGCTCCGCTCGAATTGGTGGATACGCGTGTCCAGATAATTACGGCCGCCGCAGTCGGGTCACCGCTGGCCACACCATGCTTGAACGCCAGGTCGAAAGGTTTGCTTTCGGCGTGTGCGCTGCTGGCGGCGGCCGTGGTAACGGCAAGGCTTGTCAAAGCACTGCGGCGAGTCAATTTCATGGCGGTCTCCATCCCTAAGTCCGCAATTGAAGCGGATTCTTGTGACAGGACGTTAAGCGAAAGCGGCTGCGGTGCAAATGAATGCACCACAGCCGCCACATTTTTCGTTGCTTGAGGTTTAGGCGCTTAAAAAGTAGCTCCAACCCGAATGCCATACGTCAAAGGCGGCCCGGCAATGAAGGTCGGGATACCAAAGGCTCCGCCAGTATTGCCAGCGTCAATGATGTATTTCTCATCCGCCAAATTGCGCCCAAACAGCTCTAGCTTGAAGCGCGAATTCGCTGGCGTGAAGGCGAGGCGCGCATCCACCAGTCCAAACGACGGTTGATTCAAGCCGACAAGGTTGTTGATCTCAAATACGGTTTCGGACTGCCACGTATAGATCGGGGTAAACGCCAGTGTACCGACCGCAAAGTCATGGCTGAAAGTACCGCTGATCGCGACCTTGTTGTCCGGCGATAGGCGGAAGCGACGTCCGGCAAACGCTTGGCGCTGCCCGGAGCTATCAGTGTCGTCAAAGCGAGACTTGTTGTAGCCATAGGTGAAATAGCCTTGGAACCAATCTGTTGGCGCCCAATTGACCGACAGTTCCGCCCCTTGCGATGACGCATTGCCCGCGTTGATCGATTGCACGATGCCTTGCGCATTGATGATCGACGTTTGGAAGTTTTCATAGCTATAGTCATAGACAGAGCCATCCAGCACGAGCGACCCATCAAACAGCGACGCCTTCGCACCCAATTCAACGCTATCCACGGTTTCCGAGGGCAAATCGGTAAAGACATTGGCGGTTGATACCGCGATCACGTCAGGGCGCGCACCGCGAGCCAGAGACGCATAAAGCGACACATTTTCAATCGGTGCCCAGCGCGCCACAGCGCGGTAGGTTACGCGGTCGAATGAGGCTGAGCGCGAAGCAAATGCGCCGCCAGGGTTCAAGGCGATGCGGTTCACCAAAATCGTGGTGCCCGTCAAATTGCTTGGTCCGTTCTTGGCCAGCAACAGGCTCGACGTGGTCTTGTCGTCATTGGTGTAGCGAACGCCTGCAGTCAGTTCGATTTTAGGCGTGATGCGCAGGGTCGCATCGGCGAACAAATCATAGGATTTGTTGTTGGCGTAGTTGGTAAACTCCTCAATGTGGTTCTGCTTAAGAACGCGACCTACCAAGGCCGGGTTGAGGTTTACTTGCGGTAATCCGGTGAGTGTCTGCGGGATTGGGCGCGTCAAGAAGCCACCCAAAAGCGCTTGAAACACCCGCTCGTCAAACTGCAAGGGAACGCGCTGGAAACCATCTTCGGTGAAATAACTCGCCCCAGCAAAGCCGGAAAACAACCCGCCCGCATCATAGCGCACGCGAAGCTCGGTGTAGGATTGTTCGCCTTCGGCATTCTCCGCGAAAACCAGCATCGGCAGCGAGAAACCATCAGGATCGAATATTTCGGTTGAATCAAACTTTCGCCACGAAGCAATGCCGTTCACCGTAACAGCATCGCTTACTTGCCATTCGCTCAGCATCGAAAAATCATAGATTTCGCGCTCGAGCCCGAGTTTCTTGCCCCCCTCAAAGCCATAGGCAGTAGAGAGGTTGGCTTTGTCCCATGGGTTGAAGTTCGTGGTCGCGGTACGCAGTGCTTTGGATTTGAACGATGTGCCCGTGTCCTCATTGCGCTGGTAATTCGCTATGAAATCAAATCGGATGTCATCGGTTGGTTCAATCGCAATGGCGAGGCGACTCGCATATAGTTCGCGCCCGTTCAGATCATCTTCGCCCGGTGCTTCGTTTTCAACGGTCCCATCGCGGCGCTTATAGCGCGCAGCCACCCGAACAGCGACTTCTTCGCCAATGGCAAAATTGTAAGCCGCGTCAGCGTAAATCTCACCATAATTGCCCGCGCCGACCGTTGCTTTGCCTTCAGTTTTGAACTTGGGCTTGTTCTGGATCAGATTGACGGCGCCAATCAAAGCACCACGACCAAACAAGGTTGCCTGCGGTCCCTTAGCGACTTCGATGCGCTGCATATCAATCGGCTCGATATAGGAACCACGAGAGCGCGACACCGGCACACCATCTTGAAACACGGCAACCCGGGGTTCGGTGGTTGATTCACCAGAGTCGGATGTGATGCCGCGTATCACGAAGCCTGGATTGTTCGATGATTGCTCCTGAACACCAAACCCGGCCACCAAACGCGATATTTGGTCAAGGTTTTCAGCACCCAGCTTTTCGAGGAAATTGCCGCTTAACGCGGCGACGTTGATCGGCACATCGACGATGCGCTGCTCAAACTTCTGCGTGGTAACAACAACTGTATCAACGCGGCGCGCATTGGCTTCGGCCTCTGCCACCTCTTGTGCCAGTGCTGGCCCCGCTATCGCCCCGACCATCAGCGCTAGTGCGCTCACCTGTATGTTCCGCATGTCATAAACCCCTGCTGTGGTTGCGCTGCGGTAAAACGATGTTGCGACGCAGCAATGACGTTTACGCGACATGGATATGACAGTGGACCAAACGCCAAAAAGCGTGCTTTTGCGGTCACATGGAAAACGAAGAGGACAGCCCGCCGGAGGACTTGCGCGTTGCGATTGCGCCGGATGAAGCGGCGGGAGAGCGTTTGGACCGTTGGCTCACCACGGTTTTTGATGCGCTGTCGCGCTCGCGCCTTAAGCATTTGATTGAGAACGGGCGGGTGTGGCGTGATGATGTGCGCGAGACAGATGCGTCCGCCAAGGTACGCTCTGGAGCGACCTATCGCATCGGTATTCCTGCGCCCATTTCAGCCGAACCCGAAGCCGAGGACATTCCACTTGTAGTGTTATACGAGGATTCGCACCTCCTCGTTATCGATAAACCCGCTGGCTTGTCGGTTCACCCAGCACCCGGTAACTGGACTGGTACGCTCGTCAACGCCGTTCTGTACCACGCTGGCGCTTCTTTGCGCGTAGTAGGCGCCACTGGGCGGCCCGGTATCGTTCACCGCCTCGACAAGGATACCTCGGGCGTCATGGTGGTGGCCAAGTCCGAGTTCGCGATGACTTCGCTTGGCAAGCAATTTGCAAACCGCACGGTGGATCGGCGTTACCGCGCTCTGGTAGCTGGATGCCCAAAGCCGCGCGAGGGCCGCATCGAAACCCGCCTCGCAAGGGACCCGAACGACCGAAAAAAGATGGCCGTGATCCGCGAAGATTCCATTCACGGTAAATTGGCCGCCACCAACTATAGCGCTACCAAGGTTTATGGCGTGGGCCCCGACGCTGCGGCAGTGGAATGCAAGCTCGAAACCGGCCGCACCCATCAAATCCGCGTCCACATGGCCCACCTTGGAAGCCCAGTAATTGGGGACCAGACCTATGGCGGCAACAAAGCCGCGCGCAGCCTCGATAAGACACTTGATGCCCTTGAATTGGAACAAAGTCCCATTCTCAAACGTCAAGCTCTCCATGCCGCCACCTTGGCCTTTACTCACCCCGCAACCGACCAGCGTTTATCCTTTGAAACGCCATGGCCAGAAGACATGGAGAATTTGTCACGCGCCTTGGCCTTGCTTTCGCCTTCAATGCGTCGGACCTAGCGAAGTAACAGGTGGATACCTACATGCGGCTGCGCGAAAGAAGCTGCCGCTGGTTGGGGCTTCGTTCTAAAAGGAGGCGGTGCTTTTATGGCCGCAATAGCATTAGCATCGGCACTCGACCCGGAAATGGGTCTGCAGCGCTATTTGACGGAAATCCGGAAGTTTCCGATGCTCGAAAAAGACCAAGAATTTATGCTCGCCAAGCGATGGGTAGAGCATCAAGACACAGACGCCGCTCATAAGATGGTGACTTCCCATTTGCGCCTCGTGGCGAAGATGGCGATGGGATATCGCGGCTATGGCCTCCCGATTGGCGAAGTCATTTCAGAAGGGAATGTCGGCCTTATGCAGGCCGTAAAAAAGTTTGATCCTGACAAGGGCTTCCGCCTCTCGACCTATGCGATGTGGTGGATTCGCGCGGCAATTCAAGAATACATTCTTCGCTCATGGTCGCTCGTAAAAATGGGCACGACGGCTGCTCAAAAGAAGCTGTTCTTCAACCTCCGCCGCTTGAAAGGCAAAATGGCTGCGTTGGAAGAAGGTGATCTGAAGCCGGAGCAAGTTGCCTCGATCGCCCATTCGCTTGCGGTTACTGATGATGAGGTCATCTCGATGAACCGGCGTCTGTCCGGCCCAGACGCGTCGCTTAACATCCGTGTTGGCGTAGATGGCGATGCCGAATGGCAAGATTGGCTGGCGGATACCTCGGAGACCCAGGAAAAAGTCTATGGCGAGAAGGAAGAATACGACGCGCGTATGGATTTGCTTCAAGAAGCCATGAGCCGTTTGAACGCGCGCGAGCGCCGCATCATCCAAGAACGTCGGCTAAAAGACGAACCAGTTACGCTCGAGGAACTCGCGTCAGAGTTTGGCGTATCGCGCGAGCGAATTCGCCAGATTGAGGTGAGGGCGTTTGAGAAATTGCAAGAGGCTATGAAGGTTGCCGCTGCCGAAAAGGGGCTTTTGGCGGCATAATCCTGCGCTTCTCGCTCTTTCAGCGAAACAGCTCGCGGCACGGTTTCTGCAATGGCAAACTCACTTTGGGACGCTTTGGGATATAGGTCTAATGGCCAACACCTTTACCAAACTTTTGCCGACTTTTGTTTTCCTAACGCTCGCGCCCGCGGTATACGCTGACCCACTTCAAACGGGGACGGCATCAACTGAGTTCAACACCGCCGTCTCGTGTGCAGCGGCCCTGCAAGTGGCCACCTTGGCGGCCCCCACATGGGGTCGCGAAACAGCCATCGCGCAAGCTACAAACCTATGGCTTGCGCGCGTTTTTGCGCTAGCTGGGCAGGCAGGTGTTGCGGAGGACCAGGCAAAAGCTGTCGTGCGAAAAGAGATGGATAGTCAGGTCAACGAAGCCGCACTGTCTCCAGACCGCCTGTCGCGTCGTGCCGCTGATTGTGCCGCCAACAGGCCTACGTGAGACAATCGTTTGAGTGGAAGCATCATCAGTCTAAGCAAAGCGCGCAAAGCGAAGGCTCGTAGCGCAGCTGATCTATTGGCTATCAGCAACAGAACGAAATTTGGGCGAACCAAGGCTGAAAAAGTACAGTCCGAAGCCGCCAAAAAGCGCGCTCAGTCTTTTTTGGATCAAGCCCTTATTTCGCAAGAACCAGAGTAATAGCAATTATATAGTGGCGCCGCGAATGCGGATTTCGCCTTGGGCGTCACCTCTGGTCTTTCCTCGATACCAAGTGCGCTACAACCCGCTTGGCTCGGGTGGTATTGGTGGCCTTGGAGGTGCGCCGGGAGCCGGCGGCATCGGCGCTTCGGGCATGATGTAGATCGACTCGCCTTTGGCAAGTTTCCGTTCGGAACAGTTTAATTGGTACCGAGCTTCGCCATCAGGGCCTTTCGCTTGGTCTGTTCTTGTGCACCGAACAACGGTTCCGGGCTGTTGGCCGTGCCGAGGCATTGAAAAGTGCTGGAATGGAAATCCGGGCCCACCCATCGCAAAATGGCGTTGCGAAGAACGACGGCCGTCTTTGTCGCCACCAAACCGCTGAATGATGATTTGCTCGTTGGCATGCTCAGTGTGTGAGCCTGTCCCTGACGTCGTATCCAGTTGGCTCGGCGCCACAACCTCCACATAACGCGGTTTGGGCGCGTCTGTCGCTAAAGCTGTTCCAGCCGCCAAGATAACAATGCCGCTCACCAAGACAAAATTGCGAACCATCAGAAAACCCCTTCAATCGAGAGTGCAGTCTTGCAATGGGCCTAGGGTTTTGACCAATTAAGCTTTGGTCAGTTTTCGTCCATATCGGAGATGTCCTGTTCGTGTTTCTTGAAAAGCGATCAATAAGTCTTGGCGGTCATCGCACAAGCGTTGCCCTTGAGAGCGAGTTCTGGGTGATCCTCGAGAAAATGGCCGCTGAGCAAGACTGCACCCTACCGAAACTGATATTGGCGATCGACGCCGAGCGTGGTTTGCGGCCGCTCGCAAGCGCCCTGCGGATTGCGGCACTCGAAGCGTGCAAGGGGTGACAAATCGGCCAACAGAGCGTTATGTTTGCTTTTCGTTCTTTTCGCGCCCGAAATCCTGATTCTATGTCCACCGAACTCTCCATAAGCGCGCGCGCAATGGCGCGGCTGCCGGGCGCAGATGCAGGCGAACTCGCGCACCTAGTGGGGCTGAATCCAGAACAGCGCGCGGCCGTCGAAGCCACAGAAGGCCCCGTATTAGTGTTGGCAGGGGCGGGAACCGGCAAAACCCGGGTGCTTACCTCGCGTTTGGCTCATTTGATCGCCTCGCGCCGCGCTCAGCCCTGGCAAATTCTCTCGGTCACGTTCACGAACAAAGCCGCGCGCGAGATGCGAGAGCGGGCGGGGACTATGATAGGGCCCGCTGCCCAAGGCCTTCAATGGTTGGGAACCTTTCACTTGGTTTCGGCCCTTATCCTGCGCCGCCACGCCGAGCTGGTTGGCTTGAAATCGACCTTCACCATCTTGGATATGGACGACCAACATCGCTTGCTGAAGCAAGTGATCGCGGCGGCAAACATCGATGAAAAACGGTGGACGGCGCGCTATTTGGCCTCGTTGATTGATAGCTGGAAGAACCGCGCCTTGTCACCCGACAAGGTAGCGCTCGATGAAGCTTACAGTTTTGCAAATGGCAAAGGGGCAGAGCTTTATGCGACTTATCAAGGCCGACTGCGTGTTCTTAACGCGTGTGATTTCGGTGATTTGCTCGTGCATTGCGTCACGATTTTTCGTAATCATCCCGATGTGTTAGCCGAGTATCATGAGCGCTTCCGCTACATTTTGGTCGATGAGTATCAAGATACTAACATTGCCCAATACCTCTGGCTGCGCCTCCTCGCGCAAAAGCACCGTAACCTTTGTGTTGTCGGCGATGACGACCAATCCATCTACGGCTGGCGGGGCGCTGAGGTCGACAACATCCTGCGTTTCGAGAATGATTTTCCGGGCGCAAAGATCATCCGGCTTGAGCGTAATTATCGCTCGACTGAGCACATTCTCGCAGCCGCTTCTGGCCTTATCACAGCCAACCGAGACCGCCTTGGCAAAACGCTTTGGACAGAGGAATCCGGTGGCCAAAAGGTCTTGGTGCGCGGTGTTTGGGATGGCGATGCTGAAGCGCGCCTGATTGCCGACGATGTGGAAACGTGGCGACGCCAAGGCGGGCGCTACGCTCAGGCTGCCATTTTAGTGCGCGCTTCATGGCAAATGCGGGCGTTTGAAGAGCGCTTTATCCTTCTGGGTATTCCTTACAAAGTCATTGGTGGGCCGCGGTTTTTTGAACGCGCCGAAATTCGCGACGCCCACGCCTATCTCCGCTTGATCCGTTCTGAATCCGACGATTTGGCGTTTGAACGCATCGCCAACACACCCAAGCGCGGCATTGGCGACACCACGATTGCCAAGATCGCCACCGCCTCCCGCGCCGCTGAAATTCCGCTCGCCCGTATGGCGGCAACCTTGTTGGCAACTGACGAATTGAAGGGCCCTGCCAAGGCCGGGCTCAAGCAATTCTTGATGGATTTAGACCGCTGGCGCCTACGCTCTCGCGAGATCCCCCATCCCGAATTGGCTGAGCTTATTCTTGAAGAAAGCGGCTACACGGACATGCTGCGCGCTGATAAGGGGCCGCAATCGGCCTCAAAGCTCGAAAACCTCAAAGAGCTTGTTCAGGCCATGAGCCAGTTTGATAGCCTCGCGGCCTATCTGGAGCATGTAGAACTTGTGATGGACGTCGAGCGCCACGAGGACGGAGACAGCGTTCAAATTTCCACACTGCACGCCTCAAAGGGCTTGGAATGGCCACTTGTGTTCTTGCCCGGTTGGGAAGAAGAGGTGTTTCCATCCAAGCGCGCGCTTGACGAAAAAGGACAGAAAGCTCTCGAAGAGGAGCGCCGCCTTGCCTATGTCGGGGTCACGCGGGCGCGCGAAAGCGCTCGCATCAGCTTTGCTGCCAACCGCCAAATTTTCGGGCGTTGGCAGTCAGTCCTTCCGTCTCGTTTTGTCGACGAGCTGCCGCCCAACCATGTCGAGGCCGTCTCAGAGACCGGCTATTTCGCTGGTGGCGGCGGCTCTGCTGCTGAAAAATTCGCGGCTTATGGCCCTCTAGGGCTTGATGTTGGCGCCGGATTTGGATCGGGTTATTCTTCGCCCGGATGGAAGCGCGCGCAAGCAAGTGGCATGGGGGCCAGTAGCTCGGCGGCGCCCATCAAGCCCAAGATCATCGAAGGTGAATCGCGCCTTATTGGCAAATCAGGCCCCGGCGACGCGCACTTTGCCAAAGGTGCACGCGTGTTTCACGACAAGTTCGGCTATGGCCGTGTTACCCATGTCGAAGGTGCAAAGCTGACGGTAGACTTTGAAAAGTCTGGCGAAAAACGCGTGATCGACACGTTTGTAAAGGCCGCTTGATAGTTGGAACACGCGGACGATCAGCGCTTCCTTGGTCAAGACCCGTTGCGCCAGATCGGGCAATGTCTGCAAGCCTTTAACGTGGTGGAGGCCCTCGTGGTCGAGCGTATTGTCGCGCTCATTGGGGCAGATCGCCAAAAGATTGCACTTTTGATTGACGGATTGGCAGCACGCGAAAAGTTCCAAGCCTATCGGCGGCTTGTAGCCACCGAAACGACAAGCACCGCACCCGAGCAAGGTGAGGCTTGGCTCGCTCAACTCGACGCTCTTGGCCGCCAACGCAATGCCATCGCCCATAGCGTGTTGGGTGATGATGCCCCGAGCGCGAAAGAGCGCGCGACCTTTTATAGAGACTGCGAAGAGGCAATTTTCGGGCTGCAACAGGCGTTGCAGAGAAGCGCGCGTGCCGCCAGAAAGCGCGAATGACCAATCTCCTTATCTCTGCCACTGATCTGCGCTCTATCGTTGAACAGGGCGCCAATGCGCTCGACGGGTTAGAAGGGATCAACGCTGTCAGCTGGTATGAAACCGGCCGTCGTACTGCGCGGCTTGAAGCGTACCCCATCGACGAAGCGGCCGCACAAGCCGCCGTCGGCGTGCTGGCATTGCAAGTGCCGGAGCTCAAAGTCTCCATCACGCCGTTTGACGATGAAGACTGGGTGAAAATGTCCCTTGAAGGCTTGCCACCAGTGCGCGCTGGTAGCTTTTTCGTGTGCGGCAGTCATGATTTGCCGAGGCGGCGCACTGGCAAGCGCGTGGTGCGCATTGAAGCCGCGGAGGCCTTTGGCACCGGCCATCACGGCACCACTAAGGGCTGCCTATTGGAGCTTGATCGCATGGCAAAAAGCGGTACGCGCCCGAAGCGCGTGCTCGATGTCGGCACTGGCTCCGGTGTGCTTGCCTTGGGTGCAGCACGCCTCGGTGCATTCGCGCTTGGAACCGAAATTGACGCCCGCGCGGCCGCCGTCGCCGTTACGCACGTCAAACAAAATGGATTGCGCGGCCGCGTCCAGATCGTGGTGGCCGATGGTATGAAGCGCGTTGATCTGCGAGCACAGAAGCCGTTTGATCTCGTTTTTGCTAACATTTTGATGAAGCCACTAATCCGGTTGGCACCCGATTTAGTGGCTCGAATGGCTCCAGCTGGGAAACTGGTTCTGTCTGGCCTATTGCAACACCAAGAACCTGCGGTTCGTCGCGCCTATGAAAGCCGAGGTTTGGTCATGGTTTCCCGAACGCGATTGGAAGGTTGGGCCACCTTGGTCTTGCGCCGACCATAAAAAGGTCGAGCGCCACAGCATCGAAGCGCCTCAGGGAATCATCTCGGTGAATTGTCCTGGTGCCACAACGGTTATGATGCCCCCCCAAATGCAATTGAGGGTGTGGGTGTTATCTAATGTGGGCATGTTACCCAGTAGAACTGTCGGAGCCCCTGGCACCCAAGGGGCCGGCGTCACCGGAATGCAAGGCATTGGCGTAAGAACTCCGAAAGCGGCGGCGGTCGCGGCGGCCACGGTTGGGTTGCTGATCGACATGCACGCCCCAAAGGGCATGATGTTCACCATCGGAACATGATCCATAATGTTTGCCGCGGGCATGTTGCTCGTGATTGTGCGATTGAGCGGCAAAACACTCAAAACACTGGGCGCCATACCGAAAGCGCATTTCAAAGTTGCCCCCATGCATACATGTTGCGGCACGATAGTGTCTCCTCATCACGATATCATCAAAAAGCTACCAGAAACCGTGTAGACCGGAAAGCTTATTTCCAACGACGCCGCGTTTAATCACCCCAGCCAGCAGCCTTCACTTCGGCGACGCGAGCGCGAGCTACCGGGGCCTCGGTGCCGTCCTTGATCGTCAAGAACACCTTGCCATCGCCGCGCTTGATACCGGCAATCCCATTGCGCGCGACCCACCATGACCGATGAATGCGCAGGCCATTGGTCTGGGCCAAGAGATCAGAGGCATCCGCCATGCGCATCAAGATCAGATCTGAACCAATGCTCGTATGAACGCGGATATAATGGTCCTCCGCCTCTAACGCCCAAATGGCCCCAGCGCGAATTTTTGCCGGGAGCTTAGCGCGGAACGCTGCAAGCGGGTCAGTCGTCGGCCCTTCATCAGCCTTAATGGAAAGGTGGGGTTGATCCCCGCCACGCTCGACCAGCAACGAAATCGTCGTCATTCCCAAAGTCAAAACGAACACGAAGCCCGCGAGGATCCACACCGAGCCTATAAGAAACTGCGGAAAGGCCAACGTTAGGCCGAGCCATACAAGCCCCGTCATCGGCACCGAAACGACAAAAGCCAATGCCAGCGTAAAGGCGATCGGCCGCCCTTCAAGCCAGTCGAGCCGGCTAACGCCGTCTTGCGCCAAGGTGCCGATAATGCCGCCAAGCGGCATAATCAAAACCCAAAAGCCAAAGCGATTAATGGGCGCGGCTTCCCCGCTGCCAAACGCACCCGCCAAAGCCAAAAGAAAGCCCACGAGGGCGCAGACACCCAACATCCGCGCATTTTTCACAAAGTAGGCTGTGACGCTCTGCATGGCCCCCCGCATTTCACGCTTCGCAAACAGCAATAGCGGCGTTTCGCGAACAATTCGAGGTAATCCACGCAGATGCTCTCGCTAACGATCTGAACGTGCGTTTGGAAGGATACACAAACAGGAGACAAGCCATGACCAGCGTGACCAATAACCAACCAAGTCGCATTTCCATAATGATTGCATCCACGCCATTTCGCCTTGGTGTCCTGCTTATTGTGGCCACGATTTATGGGGTGGTCGCTTCCATGGTGTTGCGCACCTATCCCCAGCTTTATCAGGGCATAGGCTTTAATCTTGACCCGATCCTGAGGGCCTCAACAGCAGTTAAAGTCCACGTTGCGGCAGCATTTGCCGCCTTTACGCTGGGGTTGGCGATGTTTGCGCTGCCAAAGGGCAAGGGGCTGCACAAACCAATGGGTTGGGTTTGGGTGGTTCTGATGGTGATGACGGCGGCGTCCTCCATCTTCATCACCGGCCTCATGGGTCGCTATTATTCGCCAATCCACCTGCTGTCCGGTTGGACCTTGATCGCCTTGCCGCTTGCCATTTTTGCCATTCGCCGCCGCAATGTCGCGCGACATCGCATGGGGATGGAGGCCCTGTTTATGGGTGGCCTGCTGATTGCAGGCCTCTTCACCTTTCTGCCGGGGCGTATCATGTGGAATGTGTTCTTTGCTGGGTAATGTGAAACAGAGCGATTTCTGCTGACGCGAAGCCCAACGTCATGTTGCGCGCGTCGCGAGGCGAGTGTTAAACCGCCTTCGCGATGCAGAACGGGGCGGCGGCGCGCGCTTCCCTGGAATACGCAAACGGTCGGATTTCCATGAACATTCACGAGTATCAAGGCAAAGCTGTTCTCGCAGAGTTCGGCGTTCCAGTTCCACGCGGCTATCCAGCCTTCACGGTTGATGAAGCCAAAGCTGCTGCTGAAAAGCTCGGCGGCCCAGTGTGGGTGGTAAAGGCACAAATCCACGCTGGTGGGCGCGGAAAAGGCGGCGGTGTTAAGGTCGTCAAGTCGATGGAAGGGCTTGTTGAACAAGCTACCGCTATCCTCGGCATGAACCTGATCACGAAGCAAACTGGCCCTGAAGGTAAGCTCGTGAAGCGCCTCTATATCGAAGAAGGCGCGGCGATTGCGCGGGAGCTTTACTTGTCTGCCTTGGTGGATCGCCAATCAGGCCGTGTTGCGTTTGTGGCGTCCGAAGCGGGCGGCATGGATATCGAGGAAGTGGCACACGATACCCCGGAAGCCATCGCGACCATCGTGATTGACCCAGCGACCGGCGTTACACCGGCGAATTCGGCAGCTGTGGCTAAAGCGCTCGGCCTTTCAGGCGGCTTGGCAGACCAATGTGCGGATTTGATCGGCAAACTCTACACGGCGTTCGTGTCGAAAGACATGGAAATGCTGGAAATCAACCCGCTCATCGTTACCGGCGATAATCGCCTCGTATGCCTTGATGCCAAAGTCTCGTTTGATGGCAACGCCGCCTACAAGCACCCCGAATGGGAAGCGATGCGCGATCTGTCGGAAGAAGACGATAAGGAAATCGAAGCCTCCAAACATGACCTCGCGTATATCGCGTTAGACGGCACCATTGGCTGTATGGTTAATGGTGCGGGTCTGGCCATGGCGACGATGGATATCATCAAACTGTTTGGTTCTGAGCCCGCAAACTTCCTCGACGTTGGCGGCGGAGCCTCCAAGGAGAAGGTGACCGCGGCGTTCAAAATCATCACTGCTGATCCGAAGGTAAAGGGTATTTTGGTCAATATCTTCGGCGGCATCATGAAGTGTGACGTGATCGCGGAGGGTGTGATTGCTGCCGTCAATGATGTCGGCTTGAAAGTTCCCCTCGTCGTGCGTCTTGAAGGCACGAATGTTGATCTCGGTAAGAAAATCATCCGCGAATCGGGCCTTAACGTGATCCCAGCTGATGACCTCGCCGATGCTGCCGCCAAAATTGTTAAAGCCGTGAAAGAAGCCGCCTGATGTCCATTCTCGTTAACCGCGACACCAAGGTCATTTGCCAAGGCTTTACCGGCAAAAATGGCTCTTTCCACTCTGAGCAAGCGATTGCCTACGGCACAAAAATGACCGGTGGCGTCAGCCCCGGCAAGGGCGGGCAACACCATCTCGGCCTGCCCGTATTCAACTCAGTTGCGGAAGCGAAGGACGCCGTTGGTGCGGATGCAACGGTGATTTATGTGCCACCGCCCGGGGCCGCCGCTGCCATTGAAGAAGCGATTGATGCCGAGATCGGCCTCATTGTTTGCATTACAGAAGGCATCCCGGTGCTGGATATGGTGCGGGTTAAGCGCAAGCTGATCGGCTCGAAGTCACGACTGATCGGGCCAAACTGCCCGGGCGTTCTAACCCCTAATGAGTGCAAAATCGGGATTATGCCCGGCAACATCTTCAAGGCCGGCTCGGTCGGGATCGTGTCGCGCTCGGGCACGTTGACCTACGAAGCCGTATTCCAAACCTCGAATGCGGGACTTGGCCAAACCACGGCCGTCGGCATTGGTGGCGACCCGGTGAAGGGGACTGAGTTCATCGACATGCTGGAAATGTTCCTTGCAGACCCTGCAACGGAGTCCATCATCATGATCGGTGAAATTGGCGGCTCGGCTGAAGAAGATGCGGCGCAATTCATTCGCGATGAAGCCGCAAAGGGCCGCAAAAAGCCCATGGCTGGGTTCATTGCTGGTCGAACGGCACCACCGGGTCGTCGCATGGGCCATGCCGGTGCGATTATCTCCGGCGGCAAAGGCGGCGCAGAAGACAAGATTGCAGCCATGGAAGCCGCAGGTATCCGTGTTTCGCCATCGCCAGCTGCGCTGGGGTCAACGTTGTTGGAAGTGCTTAAAGGCTGATCCAAGTTAAGATCCCTTCCACTATGGCAACAAACAATTTTGCATAATTCCCTGGCCGAAATTCGGCCGGGGAATCGAAGCGGATGAAATGGTTGGCCGGCGCGAAGCGGGAGCACGACGAAGCCGCATTTCCGAAAATTGCCTTGAATTTTTCTGATTGAAGCGAATAAATGTGGCGAAATAAGGCAGAAAGATAACAACAAAAACAAATAGATAAAAAATACTGCCGTATAATTGCCGTATTTGGCCGAATTCTTAATGACAAATCCGTGAGGATGTATCATCCTGCACTCTGGGAAGCGCAACGTCTCTGCGCATGTCTCCCAGGACAGAAGGATTGGGCTTAATGAAAACCAGAAATTTCTGGCTCAAGTCAGCAGCGATGACCGCTGCGCTTGGGCTTGTTGTGGTGCCGGTTGCGGCATTCGCGGATGGTCCGAAAGAACTCCGTTTCGATATTGAAAACGAGTCCTCCACCACGATGACGTCGCTTTTCATCACGTCGAACGACAACCCAAGCTGGGATGAGGACATCCTTGAAGACGACATTGGGCCAGACGATACCGCCGAGGTCTATGTCGACGACAAGCTGCCAGGCTGCGTTTATGACATCAAAGCAGGCTTCTCCGATGGCGATGAAGTCGCCGTGGCCGACGTAGACCTTTGCGCCCTCGACAATGGTGATGCGACCCTCACCATCATCGACACTGACTCACCCGGTGATCCAAACGTCGATAACGCCGACAGCAGCAATGATGAAGCTGACGACGATGATGATGACGATGATGACGATGATGACGATGATGACGATGATGACGATGATGACGATGATGACGATGATGACGATGATGACGATGA